>Ga0209107_10002127_pt1 | contig 11035 bp, 19 predicted proteins | sample LakErihyJuly2011_2_FD_187460 | JGI IMG/M metagenome (GOLD analysis project Ga0209107, IMG submission 187460) | Freshwater microbial communities from dead zone in Lake Erie, Canada - CCB hypolimnion July 2011 (SPAdes) (version 2) | ecosystem: Environmental > Aquatic > Freshwater > Lentic >... | reverse complement strand
GAAAAGGATTCTTTATGATTAACGCATGTTTTTTATGTAATGGTGTTGGAACTAAAACAGAAATGAAAACTTTAGACATTTCATTACCACACGGTATTGATAATGGTCAGTTTTTAAGGGTCACCGGTATGGGTGATTTTAAAAATGGGTCTTATGGTGATTTGGTTGTTAGAGTTGATTTAAAACCCCAAGATGGTTTTACTAAAGTTGGAAATCATTTAGTTTATGACTCATTCATTACTTTGGAAGATTTAAAATTAGGGACTGTAAATGTTCCCCATCCTGATGGAGAACTAAATATTAAATTACCAAAAAATATTGATACATCAATACCTTTAAGAATTAAGTCAAAAGGATTTAAATTAGAAAGTGTTGGGGATCTTATAGTAAATCAATATATAAAATATAGTAGGGATTAAAATAAGGATATTAAATCTTTAATTGCCACTATAAATCCGTATATGGCAAAAAAAGTAAAAATTCCACCAAATATTAAAACAAATGTTTGTGTATTCTTAACTTGTTTACTCTCTCTACATGTTGGACATTTAACTTGTGTTGGTTCTTGATTTTCCATGTTTATAATTTAATTAATTAAGTGTTTAAAATAAATATCAAAATAATATTTATTATTTGACGCACTTTTTTATAATTATAGATATTTATATTATATGAGTAAACCAGGAAGACCAAAAAAAAATGAAGAAGATAAAAAGGTAAAATACGGTATTAGTATTGATCGATTTTTATTTGATAAAATGAAGAATGAAGAGATTAGTATCTCTAAGTTTATACAAGAATTGGTAAAGGAACATTATGATGGTAAAAGTTTGTAGTAAATGTGGGGTAGAGAAAAAATTTGACGAGTTTGGTTTGGTCATTAAATCTAAAGATGGTCGTCGATCTTCTTGTAAAGAATGTTCAAAAATTGGAACAAAAGAGTATCGAAAAAAAAATAAAGATAAAAGAAATGAAGATGTAAAAAAATGGAGGGATAATAATCCTGAAAAATATAAAAACTCGTATATAAAATATAGAAAAAACAATCCCGAAAAAATAAAAAAATATTACATAACTAATAAAGATAAAATAAAAAATTATAGAAAAAATAATCTTGATAAAATTAAAGAAATGAGGAAAAAATATTATGAAAAAAACAAAGATAAATTATTGGAAATAAATAAAAAATACCAAGAAAAAAATAAAGAGAAATATAAAATTAAATATAAGATTTGGTTAGATAACAATAGAGAAAAAAATTCAAAATATAAAAAAAAATCTTACAAGAAAAATAAATTGAGTAATGCTCATATAATTGCTTGGAGATCGGTTTTATATAATACTTTAAAAAGAGTTGGATCAAAAAAAGAAAGTAAAACAAATGAACTATTAGGGTATTCCCCAATAGAATTGAAAGAACATATTGAAAAAAAATTTATAGATGGAATGTTTTGGGATAATTGGGGTAAATGGCATCTTGATCATATAAAACCTGTCTCAAGTTTTGATAAGTCAGAAAAAATGTCTATAATTAATTCATTGGATAATTTACAACCGTTATGGGCGGTGGATAACTTAAAAAAATCAAATAAAATAATAAAATAAATAAAACTATGATTCCCTACATTGGTGGTAAGAAAAAAATGCAATCTTGGATTATTCCTAAAATAAATAAAGATATTGAAACATATTGTGAACCCTTCTCGGGACAATTTTGGATATTTTTTGGTATGAATTTAAACCAATACCCCAACCTAAAGAGAGTTGTTTATAATGACTTTAACCCCCTAAACTATAACCTATTCCAATGTGTTAAAAACCCACAGAGATTATTAGAGGAGTGTGAAAAATTAGTAGTACAACAAAAAGGTGTATTTCCGACTAATCCAATTTGTAAGGAACAATTTATCAGGTTTCAGGCTGAAATATTTACCGAAAATTTCAGCGTAAACGCTTATGATTATGAAGTTGCCGCAAAATATGCTTACGTTTTAACTCAAGTGTTTTCAGGTGCAAATCCTGAAAAGTCAAAATTTATTGACTTGAAAGGTAAGTATCATTCTAAATTCACATCATTTAAAAATAAGTTAGGTAACTCCGATTATATAGAACATTTCTTAAAAATTAGTGAAGTAGAAAATATGGACTTCCAAGAAGTGATAGAAAAATATGATTCACCGACAACTTATTTTTATGTTGATCCACCATATTATATTGTTGGTGAAGGAAATTATTACTCCAACCATGAGTTTGATCGTCAAGACCACGAGAGGTTAGCAAATGTATTACACGGAACTCAAGGTAAATTTTCTTTATCCTATTATGACTTTGAATTGCTCAACGAATGGTTCCCAAAAAACCAATATCGTTGGGAAACGAAAGAATTTGTTAAAGGGGCAGCAGCTAAAAAAGGTAAGACTCAAACTATGGGCGAGGAGCTATTAATAATGAATTATTAATTTTTTCAATTAATCTAATATTTATTATAAAATTACATTATGTCTTTAAGATTTACCAACCTATTAAGGGACCTTATTGTTGAAAGTTCAAGATTTCAAGTATTGTTCGATAAATTTGTTAAACCAAAAGAAAAAGGACAAAGAGGATTCATGCCTTTTGAAACTTTATTCGCACTTATTGTTGCCGACCCAACCACAAAAGTTCCTGAAGGAATGGATATTGATAATGTTAAACCTGATCAAATGGAAAGGGTTAAAATTGGAAAATATGCTCAGTGGTTAATCAAAAACTTTATTACACCTAAGTTACCGGCAGATCATCCTTTAATGGTTAGTGATCCACAATCAAGTCAATACAAACAAGCATTGACGCAATTTCAAGCTCTTTTCATGGAAGATTTATATAAGGTCACAATAAATCTTCAAAAATATGAAAGATTTAAAAATAGGTTAGCACAAGAATATAGGGATATAAATAAATTAAGTATTGAGACTTTACAAGATCAAGTCAAAGATTTTAGTTTAGAAAAAACTAAAGCAACTGCTGACGAGAAAAAAGAGGCGTCTGTAACATATGCTCACCCTGGAGCTAACATTGTTTATAGAGGTCAAGATTGGACTGTTGCTAAAATTTCAGACAAAGGCCCATTAGGTAAAGAAGCGGCATGTTTCTATGGTGGATCTCATAATGAAGGAAGACGAGGGGAAACTACTTGGTGCACATCATCACCTGGTCTTAGTTGGTTTGATAGATACATCGGTAGAGGACCATTATATGTTGTAATCCCAAACAAAGCAAGATCATTCAAATCTTACGGAAAAGAAACAGGTGAAGTTTCGGGTTTACCAGCGGACAGATACCAATTCCACTTTCCTGATAATCAGTATATGGATGCTGATGACAGACCAATTAATTTAATTGACTTTTTAAATACAAACGAAGAAGGTTTAAAACAATTCTTTAAGCCTGAGTTTATGTCATCATTGTCTGGTGAAAAAGGAGAAAAAGTGGCTATTGACTATCCTAGTGATTCGGCTTCTAAATTTATTGCTCTATACGGATTTGACGAATTCTTCGCTACTTTACCACAAACATTAAAAAGATTTACATTTAAAAACACATCAAAAGATAAACTTTCTTTAAATATTCCAAACGACATTGGTAGATTTAAAGAATTAACCGCAATTAATTTTGTTGGTTGTATTGCTTCTTTACCTGAATCAATTTGCGAACTACAAAATTTACAATATTTATCTTTGGTTAATAATCCAGACCTTCAGATGTTACCAGAGTGTATTGGAAACATGCCAAACCTTATGGTGTTAAATCTTTCAGGATCTGATCGTAACAAAGTTCTACCACAATCAATCTTAAATAGAGAAGAAGAAGATGAGGATTTTAACTTATTTACACATTAAAATGAATTATTTAAAATAATATGGTATTTATTAATAAACTAAAAATATGACAAATAAATTTATAATAAACGAAGACGAGAAACGTAGAATTTTAAATTTACATGAGGTTTCTCGTAAATCCCAACATTTGGGACTTATTACCGAAGCGGATGACTCATTCACTGTTGGTGATGTTGTTACATTAGAAAACTCTAAAAATGGTGGAAGCGAACTTAAATTATTTAAGGGAACCGTTTTTAAAATAAATGTTAAAGGTTTATTATACGCTAGAACGAATTGGCAAAAAGTAGGTGACCTTATGGGTGGTGTTGAAGGGTCAGGTTCTGGTGTTGTTTTTTATAGATGTGCCGCGGGTAAATATTCTCTCCAATCGGAAACTAATTTACCTAATTGTCCAATAATTACAAAAGACTCAAGTGGAAATAGTATCTCATCATTTAAAAAATGTAAAAATCTTTTTTATAATGAAAGTTACCCATCACTGACAGCAAAAACTCAAAAGTTATGTCAGGCGTCTCAATCATTTGTACCAAACGCTATAACAACAACAACCACAACGGTAAAAGGTGGAGGTGGAGGTGGGCCTGCTAGTTACAGTGGGGATAAAACAGTATCAGGAGATAAAACAGTTGCAGACCCTGTAACAGCAACAGGAGTTGTAACACCAACAGGAACAAGGGCTGATCTTGAAACAGAATATGGTGGACCAATTACCCAAACTGCGTTAGATGATATGTTAACTAAAATTTAATAATAAAAAAAAACAAAATGAGACAAAAATTAATTATAAGTGAAAACGAAAGATCAATAATTTTGAATATGCACAAAAATGCAATTAAAAAAAATTATCTAACAGAACAAGTCACAACAAATACAACGACATTACCAGGTATACCTATTGATGGAAAAACAGTTAACCCAACTGTAATGGCCATACAGAAAAAATTAAATGAAAAAAATAAAACAACTCCAGGATGGGTTCCTTTGATTGAAGATGGAAAATTTGGAGAAAAAACTGTTAAAGCGTTATATGGGGCTATACCAAAAAAGGCCGCAACAGCTACAGCCACAGCTTCTTCCGCAAGTGGAACAACCTTCTATATTGATGGAAAACCAATGGTATTAAATACAGATGCAGAAATTAATGACATGGTTAATACCAAAAAAATTACATTAGATACTTTTGTTTTCAAATCGCCAGAAATACAAACACCAACAAAAATTAAAGATCTAAAAGACGATAACCCAATTAAAATATCAATGACGGCAATTATCAACAAAGTTGCTCCAGAGCTTGCGGCAGAAACAAAACCATTTAAAATTTCAATGACTGGAACACAAGCAGATATGAAAGATATGACAGCAGAACAAGTTATTGCCGCAATAAAAGATAAAACTTTAACTGATAAGGCATATGTTGTTAATGCTGCGGGACAATTTGAACCTGTAATGAAAAATATAGAATTAGCTAAAATTATTCAAACGGCAATGGGACCGGCTAGTGTAACTCCAGAAATAAAACCAACAGGTAATGCAGAACTTGACACTTGGTTAAAAGGACCAATTGGTTCTGCGTGGAATAAACTTACAGACCAAAAACAAAAAGAAAGTATGTTTGACTCATTTGAAAAAACTGACCCAACAATTGTTAGTTTAACAAACAGTTTAGGTAAAGGACCCTTAAGATCTCTAGTAGGAATGTCGGCAGATACTAAATTGGGTAGAGGAATACAAAACTTAAGAGGAAAAGTTGGAGCAGCAATAACTGGAAATCAACCAGTCGTTTAATAATTTGTAATATTTTTATATAAAAAAATGATAATTTCAGAGCAACAAATTAGAAAAATAATTAGAAGAGTAATTTTTGAAGATAGAAAAGAATCTATGTTAGAAAAAATGAAAAGAAAATTAAAAGGAATATCCGACGATAAATTAATTTATAATATGGAAAATGATTTACCTTGGGATTGGAAAGGATCAAAAGAAGCATACATTGAAAAATACGAAGATAGAAAATTTTCAAAAGGATCAAACTAAAACATAACCCTCACTTCGGTGGGGGTTTTTTGTTTTACAAAGTATTTATCTTATATGAAAATAGTTATATCTGATAACCAATATAGTCTTTTAAAAGAATCAGTTGCCATTAAAAATATTGAGGGAATTAAAAATCATTGGAAAAACCAATTAAAAAAAGGTAAAAAAATTAGATTTGATAAAGATGATCTTGAGTATTGGGGTATTACTAAAACTTCAGATAGAATTCGCACCCAAATAGCGTTTCAAGAAATAGTTGGTGATGAGGTTTTTGCTAAAAATCTTATTAAACCATTGTTAAATAAAACATTTTCAACAAAAGAGTTTAACGATAGAATTGTTGGTGGTTATGATTTTGAGTGGATAATAACTAAAATGGTATATAATAATTTTGATTTCCATTTATATGGGAAAATTTTACCTGGTGGGTCTGTTACTCTTATAGATGGTAGGTATTTATCTTTAAATGATGCTTTAGAGGATGGGGATATGTGGTGGGAAATTGAAAGTGAAGTTAAGGATGTTGCTGAAGATTGTATGAACGAAATAATTTTACCTTTTACAGGTTATCAGGTAGAAGTGTCATTAATAAATTAGACGAGGAAATGAAAATAATAATAACGGAACAACAATATGTAATGTTATCTGAGTCAAAATTAGATCCAATGCAAAATCTTATTAACATGGCTTTTGATGAGGTAAAAGAAAATTGTGATAGAGGTTTTTATATAAGGTCACACCACAATTACATATGTGACCCAATAGAAATGATTGAAGAAATGAAGGTGGTAGATGTGTCAAAAACAACGTCTATGGGTTACCTTGAAAAAAAAGAATTATCTCAAATACATATTACTGTTAATATTCATCTTGATTCTATATATGAATATAACGATTTAGATAATTTTATTTATCAGTTACAGGGGGAAGCAAGAAACTTATTAGGAGGAAGTATTGTATCTATATCAATAGGGAATGTAACCAATAAAAGAAAAGAATTTAACTGGTGATGAAAATAATAATAACAGAATCTCAATATAAGAATCTTTTTGAATCCAATTTTGAAAAAAACAAAAGGTTGGTGGGAAAGATGTGGGATGAAGGTATGAACTTGGGTGAGATGTCATCGTTGATTGGTTTAGATGAATCTCAAATAATATTACTTCTTAAAGATAAAAATATAAAAATTGATTGTAAATTTGCTGAGGACTTAGTCCTAACTCTTATGTATAGAACTGATTTTATTAATAAAAATTATAATTTTAACGATGGTCAAATGTTTCTAAACTTAAATTGGGGAGGATCTAGTGGGTCTGTAGCATTTGAGTTTAATGATAAGGAATATAAGTTAACAGGATGGGCAACACCTTATTGGGGTGGTGATTGTGAAACTCCTGTTGAGGGTAATTATTTTGAAAATAAAAAAACAGATGAATATGTTAATGAATACGGGAATTCAGATAAAAAAATAGAATACACACCATCAAGTTTTAACTCAATACAGGAACTTATTGATTTTTTAAATAACGATTACCCTAAACAATTAATCAAACCAATAAAAGAATTGATTGAAGGTTATATTTAAAATATATGAAAATTATAATAACTGAAGACCAAGTGGCGTTAATAAGAAGGTTAAGTGAGTTAGAACGAATTATTGATAAAATTATTAAGGTATTAAATGATGATATAAACGATAGTGGTCCGGGTTATAAACCTGATAATTTTGGTGTTTATGAAAGGTGGGTGATGGATAGAGTCAAAAGAGAGTTTAAAAATGATAACCCAAAGATTGAATTCCCAAATCACGATTTTATGATGTTAGTGTCGGGACAATTTAACAATAAAATTAGAAAAGGTTTTAATAAAGTTAAAAAGAGAAGATGAAAATAATATTAACAGAAAGACAACAGAACTTAATAACGGAAAACTTAACAGATGAGAATCTTCGTAAGTTTTGTTATCAAATTTGGAATAAACAAAAAAAGATGGGAGAAGAGCCTAATCTTGATGATGTGATTTATGATATTACGGACATAAAAAAAAATACAAGAGAAGATTTAGATACTATTAGACCAATTTGGTATGAATACAATGGAGGTTATGATGTATTATTTGAAAAACTTAAAGATGAAATTGATACTAAGGAATATAAGTTAGTTGAGGCTGAATTTGATTTGGAAACCAAAATAAAGGTTGTCCATCTTGATAGACAAGGACATTTTGTTGAAATTATGGTTGATGTTGATCCTCGTGGAACTATAGAATTTCATGGTTGGGATGAAGAAACTGAGGAAGAATACGTGGTGAACGACACAATAGATGCCGCTTATCATGAGGCGTTACTTAATTATGAAGGTGCTGATTTTCAAGGAATGATTAGAAGTTCAGTATATGATTTCTTTTATGATTTATTAGAAAAATACGGAATTCCAATTGATGTGGATATTGACTTAAAAGAAATTTATTAATACTTTTTAAATATGGGACCAATCGAAAAAAAAATCTTAGAATTATCAAAAACAGAAGGACTTTCTGAAGAAACTTTAATGACTTTAACTATTTTGAAAAATCAAATTAGAGATGATGAACGAAGACTTGCGAACAACGCATATGAAAAAGGTTTTCACGATAAAGAAATGAATCGAAAACCTACTTGGAATTACTTTGAAAATAATTATAGTAATTATTTGTCAAATATTAAATTTGGCCAAATAAGTTAATTTTTGTATCTTTGTGATATGGAAGACTTAACTAAACTTGAATTACCCGAAATTAAAATTCTTTGCAAACAATACGGAATAAGTATTGTTGGAGATCAAAAATCTTTAATCAAAAAACTCAAATATTTCTTAGAACCTATTGGTGATGTATTAAACACGCATCCTGGAAGAAAATTAGCCAATGGTAAAAAAATTGTTGGCGTTAAAGTTAACAACCAAGAAGAAATTAATTCTATTAATAAGAAAAAGGGCCAATTTTTATATTATTCTTTGGGGTATCACTATTATATTGTGACAGAATAATAAAACCATGATATTTATTAAATAAAATTGATATGAGAAAACAAATACTTGAAGAACTAAAAGATATGAGGTATCTTTTTAATTATGATAGAGGAAAAATTATTTCTGAACAAGATCGAAGCCTTAATGAAATGATTGATTTAAAAAAAGGTTCTTTTGGTTATGATTTAGAAGAAGACGCTTTTGGCGATTATGAAGATGAATTAGAAGAAGACGCTTTTGGTGCTTATGAAGATGAATTAGAAGAAGACGCTTTTGGAGCTTATGAAGATGAATTAGAAGAAGAAATTGATTTTGAAGTTCCTACTATGATGCCAGGGACAAAAGAAAAAGAAAGGACAATTACAAAACCTGGAACCAAACCCGATAAGGATTCACCATACAAACCTAAACCTGGACCAAAGAAAAACCCAAAAGCTAAAAAAGGTGATATGCCTGATTGGTTAAGTTTTGATGAAATTGGAATTAATCTTAAACAAAAATGAGAAATATTAAAAAAAGACTATATACAGAAGTAATCTCAAAAAAAAATTTATTAAGGATTATGGAAGCCCCTATTGACTATGAAGGACCTGAAAGAATGGCTGGAGATGTTGAGAGAAAAATTACGGGAAAAGAAACCCCATATCATAATTTTCCTGCAATTCCAAATATGGATAGAGACTTTATTGAGTTAATATCTTCAAAAAGATTCAAGGACTCAGTTGATAAAGTTAGAACGGCAATGGGAGACACAAGAACAATTCAAGGTTCAAACGCTCTTATGCAACTAATGGGGACTGTTGGTCAGGCAATGCAAAAACTTGTTATGATTCAAAATCAAAACAAAAAACAACTTGAAGATTTGGCTATTGAGTTGGTTAAAAATGAGTTAGGTATACCTGATGATGCAATGCAATTCAAAGCTGAACTTGTATCGCAACCTATGGGAGCGGCTGAAGGTATGCAAAGTGAATCTGAAATGCCAAGTGAAGAAGAGGTTGAAGAATTAATGGGCGATATGGAAAACTTTAATTTGGAAAGAGAAAAAAGAAGATTCATTAATTCACTTATTCAAGGTGCGGCTTTTAAAGGAGGACATATGTATAATCTTGTTAAAAATGAGATCAATGACATTAACCCACAACTTATGAACCTATACGCTGTGACACAATCTTTAATGGAACATGCATATTGGATATTTCCTAACATGGAAGGAATGGCCGGTGGTGGTGGTGGTCAAATGGGACAATCAGAAGTTGATGAAGAAACAGATCCACCAACAGTAAGTGCTAAGGCGGTTACATTCCCATTATTAGTTCATGAATTAGTAAAGGGAGTATATGAGATTTTTGGATCACACGGATTACCTGACGACCCAAGACAACAAGAAATGATATTAAACGCTGAAGATACCTTACCAGCGGAAATATGGGATTCAAGGTTAGGTCCTATTTTTTGGGAAAAGTTTATGGCATCATATCCTATGGAGTTGTTTGATGAAGACAAAAAACACATACAACATTATTTGTTTATGCGATTCTCGGCATTAAATGCGGAAGAGTTCATGAAGGTATCAAAAATGATTTTAAAAGGAGATCCATTAGGGCAACAATTTATTCAAGGAATGGTCAATGAGATTGTTAAAGATCTAAAAGATAAAGACTATAACGATGCCATGGGTTATGATGAAGATGATGAAGATGATGATGATTTGAGTGGGGTTGACTTTAGCGATTTGGGACTTTAATAAGTCCCATTTTTTTTATAAGGAATTTTTTCCTATAATTATTAAAAATGTGAGGTATGAAAAATATTGATTGTGAAATTTACATAAAACAACTTATTACTTTTTTTGAAAAAAATCCAGGTGATTTAATGACACTAATAGGGGATGTTCAAAAAGAAGAGTTTTATAAAAAGTTAAGAGAAAAATGTGAAAAAAATGTTGATGATGGAATTGACCATAGTTTAAATAAACAACAAATTATTGATATTGTTATGGAATTAAAAATTCCTGAACTATTTGAAAAGCCAAATCCTAAGTCAGTTGTGGAAGGATATGTTCAAAAAACAAAATGGGGTAAAATAATTTTAAATTAATTCTTTAAAAAA
>Ga0209107_10002125_pt1 | contig 11039 bp, 8 predicted proteins | sample LakErihyJuly2011_2_FD_187460 | JGI IMG/M metagenome (GOLD analysis project Ga0209107, IMG submission 187460) | Freshwater microbial communities from dead zone in Lake Erie, Canada - CCB hypolimnion July 2011 (SPAdes) (version 2) | ecosystem: Environmental > Aquatic > Freshwater > Lentic >... | reverse complement strand
AAAAAAAATATTAATAATTGAAAAAAAAAATAATCATTTTTCATTAATAAAATTAATCTTTTAATATTTTAATATTCAACTAAATTAAAATCTTTAGCTAGAATTTATTAGAATAATCTATTATTTTAGTATCATTTGCGCTTAAATTAATAATATTTTAGTTAAAATTAATTTGCACAAAAAAAATAAAAAAATGAAAAACTTAGAAAACTTAGAAGAATTCATTCTTTTAGATGACAGATTTACCGTAACTTCAATAGATAGAGATTCTAAATTTACTACAGTATTCCGAATCCGAGGATAAGATGATCCAAAAAAGACTGAAATAGAATTAGATGTCAATTTTGAAATTTATCCTATGAAGGAATAATAATCTTTCCTCTTACTTTTAACATCTTCAATGGGAAATAGTCAGGAAGACAAGGGAATTTATGTAGCCGAAGATGCCGATAGAAAAATTGCTAGATTCGATAAATACGAATATGTCATGCATGGTAAGATATACAGAATATCTACAGAAGCATAGACTTAAAGTACATAAAAAACAAATGTTTATGCCTCTTTTGGTGGACTACTGATGAAATTAACAGGCGAAAAAGAATAATTGAAAAAATTTGTGGATGATACCAGACTTTTTCTTTTAATTATGTTAATATGAATGGATATTTTATATTTGTTATAAATTAATAGTAATATTTAATTTTATCAAAAATATTATTTTATAAAACATCGATTTTATTATTTTATTTTGAATATATAAAATATCGTATTTTACTTTATATTTCTAAATTATTTATTTAAAATTTTATTTTAGTTATAATTTTATTTTGAATTTATTTTTTTTTAATTTAAAGTAGTGGAAATTATATGGATAAAATCAAATTTCCAATTTTATATAAATTCAAATTTTCGGTGATAAATAAATTAAAAAAGATAAATTAAAATGTTTTACAGTTTTATTTTATTTTTAACTTGCATATTTACTTCTTATTCATAGTTATACCATTATTTATCAAATAATTAGGGCATCTTAATGGTAAGGCAAGATGTGGATGGTGAATGGGGGTAAAAAAATATTTTTATGGATGGTGAATGGGGGGAAAAAAATATTTTTAATATTAATTTAGACCTATTTGCGATATAAACTTTTCAGAAAAATCAGCCGAAATAGCTTGTCAAACGATGATGAAATCTAAAGAGGCAAAAATAGATTATTTTTATACAGGAGCATACTGCAATTCTAGAAATTTTATGTGGACAGATGTTTAATGTATAGGGTATATTAAAATTAAAAAAATAAATTAAAGAAATGAAGCAGAACTCAGTGACTGTCCATCAAATAAATAATACAACGAAGAAAATGATTATTATTGCGGTTATTATTGTAATATTTAGTTTTTTTTAATTATTAGATTGTATAGCATTAACTTGTACTCTTAAAGATCAAGTATAATTGATTCCAGGAGAAGATCATGTAGATTTACCTAACTTTTAATCTGGATACCTTATGATTGATGATGGTTATGTTGGTATTTAATATATTAATATAATAAAAATAGGACATAATGAATTTGATCAAAAGGCTGCAGACGTAGCATGCCTAGATTTGACAGGAAATAAATTTTCTAAGGCTGATTATTAATTAAATAATATTTGCCCTGAATTTAATCATGAATTTAAATATGATGAATTTAAATGTACAGGAAACCCTGGGGAAATAAAAAGATTAACAAATTGCTCTAAAAGTACCGACACCAGTTTATGTATGCATGAATCGAGTTGTGTTTTTTTAAAATGTGAGGACACATAAGATTATAATCTTAGACTAGGATATGACTTTATTTTATAGGTTTTATTAAATAAAGATTTAAAAAATGTATGTGGGCGTGGTTTGAATCAGAAAAGTGCAGATGTTTTTTGCAGAGATTTAATGTAAGACTAAAAAGCTACGGCAAAAGACTTCAATAATACAGTTGCTTGTAACTAGGATAATACTGATGGATTTTGGATTAGTGATATAGAATGTTAAGAGTATCAATATTTTATAATTATTTTTATTCTAGTTCTCATACTACTCTATCCTAATGTTAAATGTCTAAAGATGTAGATTAGTGTACATAGAATGATTGTATTTCACTGTAATGTACATATCCAGGAATAACTTAGAGAGAAGATGGAACTCTAGAATCGTATAAATTTAGACGATGGGATTTTGATCATGAAATATTACAGATAAATTATGAAAGTAAGACTAAATTTGTTTGTAAATGATAAAAATTAAATTTTTAAAGGTAGTAACTATTTTGGAAATATGGAGGCTATAGTTGCATGTAGATAAATATTGAATACATTTTGGATATATTATAGCTACGGACAATTTTTTTCATGCGTTCCTGAGACATCAGAAGAAGAGGTTGAATTTTGGGTGGACAAAATACAGTGTATTGGGAATGAAAAGGATTTAAAAGAATGCTAACATGACTTTTGGGGTAAAATAGATAACAAATAATGTTATGATGGAACGTGTGTATATTTAAAATGTGAAGCAGCCCCAGCAGAAAATAATAGCATAAACATTGTAGATGGATTATTATAATACTATATTATAAATGAAACAGAAACAGAGGGAGAATGGAGATATGTATGCGACGATTTCTTCGATGAGAGATCTGCTTTTGTGGCTTGCAAACAGATCTCAGGCTTAAATGAGATAAATTATATTTTTAAAATTTAATAGAATTGTTCGAATAAAATGACACCAGTTTCTGGAAATTTATTTTGGTTAGATGATTTAATTTGCGAAGGTGATGAAGATACTTTAGGAGAATGTAAACATAACATTCTTGGAGTAATTTTTTAATTTTATATATACTTAGAATCATGATTGTCACAAGGATGAATGTATTTCCTTACAATGTATAAAACCGATAGGAGCACTTAAAGATGGCCAGTATACCTTATGGTAGAGAACTGATACATCAGTGATTGCATCAATAATTTATTCTAGAAGTAATCATCCAATATGTTTCGATAGTTTTACAGATAATAATGCAAAAGTATTTTGTGCTTAAATCGTAGAAGATCCCTCCCTTTACATAATAACAGCGACTTATTCAATGGAAAGTGATTGTAATGGAACATAAAAAACAATATTTTCCGATAATCTTATTGATAAAAAAAAATTTCAATTTATAAATAAATAATGCGATGGTCATGAATTTAATTTTGATGATTGCAAGAGTACCGACACAGCTTTATCTACATGCGCTTCTAATAACTGTGCAACAATTTCTTGTTCTTTTTAATTGAAAACGGAATACCCTAGAGGGTGCTACGATCCTAATAATTGTGAACAAACAAAATGTAGACAGAATTGTGTTGATTGTACTAGCAACACTACATGCACAAGTTGTGAATATGGTTATTTTTTACTAAATACTCCGGATTTAACAATTGAATGTGTACAATGTCCAAATAAACAGTATGTTAAAAACAATAAAGGGGGATTTAATGAAAGTAATGAATAATACTTGTGTGGAAATTGTTTAGAAATGCCTGAAATATGGCAATTCTATCGAAAATGTAATTTTCGATATAATTTTACTGATGCAGATTATACACATGAAACAAATCTAAGAAATTACACATATTCAGATAAAATTTATAAAATCTACGCTCATTTATACTAAAATTAAAACAATTCTGCTACCCGGTATTTTATTAATCCTGTTTTTGATTTAAATTGCATCAATTATGAATTTGAATCAGTTGATTAGCGTATAACATATACACCAGTTTAAATATAGAAATTTTTTGATGAATTCGATTTTTCTAAAAAAACAACCAATTGCACTAAATGTTATACAGGGTATGTTCTTGTTAATAATACATGTATTAGCTGCAGTTCGCCCGATCTAAAGATGAAATAAAAAGGGGATTTAAGATTTGATAATTCATTTTGTACTGATTGTACAGAAACTGAATGCCTTGAATGTAAAGACGGATATTTTAAATCAACATTAAATTCTTCTTGTATGTTAAACGAAAATAAAGTATGTAAGGATGAAGAATTTTATGAGGATAAAGAATGCAAAAAATGTTCAGACATAGGTCTTAGTAACTGCAGATCCTGTAGCAATAACCCCCCTCACTGCAACTAATGTTTTGTTGACTTGGACACAGAATTAAATTGCAGCATATAAATATGTAAAAGCTATGGATGTAAAATTTAATATAATGCTACTTGGGATAAAACCAGCCATCCTAATTACACATGTGAATATAATGAATACTACACAAAATAAAAGATACACTATTATTTTGGCTATGAAAATTCAAATTTCTATACAGAAACAATATGTAATAGATGTGAATAGAAGAGTTATTGTAAAATAGGGGATGATTGTAATAATTATCCTTCTAAAATAATATATTCGAGTGCTCACTTAGATTAAGCTGGAGATGAGTGTGTCTAGTAAGCCTATCAATGTGCTTATTCAATATAATTTAGTGTACCTGAATAGTTAAGAGGCATAAATCCTTATATGGAATATAATGGTCTACAATTCAATGAAAATTAAGGAATTTGTCTTTTAGGATTATGCAGAAGTGGATAAAAGGATCCAGCTGCAGCTTACGCAGATGGATAGTCTGGTTTCTTTGATCCTGTTGCTAAACGATGTACTACATGCAGCACTCCTAAATGTACTAAGATGTTCATCAAAAATATATGGTTATGGTGTCTCCCGGATACTAAGAATGAAACAGAATATAATAAATTACACCCAAATATCAAGAGTTAAGTAGGGTTAGATGATATAAAATATTTAAGATAGCTAATGAACGAAACTTCAGCGCCATATTTATTTAATCTAGATGAATATCTAGATAAAACTCAAGAAACTTATGATTTAGAGTTATACACTGAATTTCATTTTATCATAAACTTAATAGTCGGAAAGTAATTTGGATCACGACCGACATTTTGCGCTCACGAATTAGATGGAGAAACAAATGAGTCATCAGAGTTTTATTTCGACTGGGGATTTGAAAGTTAAATTTAAACAAATGTTACTCGTATTAAAACAGTCGAATTAAAATTCAATACATGGGATTCCAAAACATCCCTTATAAATAAATATCGTGCAGCAATCCCATTATCAACCTTTTCATTCACTCTTAGTGGTTTTTCGCGAGTAGAAATGAATTCACTTTATTTCGTCAATTACTATACTTATACGATCCCTGGTTTAGATTATTTTACGAAATCCTATGTTAAAATAATAAATTGTCTACCTGATGCTTAATTAATTTTGAATAACACAAGATTCCATACTAGAAATATAGGTGTTTAATTTGTATTATAAGATATGAATAATATACAAATTTCCAATTTTGTTTATGATGGGTTAGCTGAATTTGGAGAAAGAGGTAATAATATACCTCCCCCGGATATCAAAAACAAATAGGCCGAATGAAGGCCAATATGTTTCTCATAAACCCCGACCCCATTTCAACCCCAACCCCAAATTTATTTAATAAATTTTAGTCGGATTTCAACTTTTCGAATTTATAAATATCCATAGTGAAAGCATTTAAACTACTAATTAAATAATAAAAATTGAGAATTTCAAACTTTCAAATTTCATATTTCATGATGAATCTTTGTTTTACTGTATTTAATAATAAATAACTATTTAGTGTTTTTTTAGGATGCAGATGTTACTATGAACCATATAACTCTGATTAACTGTACTTTTTATAATAGTAAGCTAATTGATAACCAATATCGTGGAATTACTCCACACAAATTAGTCAAATTTAATCATCATACTATATCTAATTGCTAGTTCTTATACAGCAATTTATATGATTTAATTGATATAAATATGTTCAAAGTTAGTAATCTGAAAATAGAATTTAGTTAATTCATAGGTTCATAAGATACTATCTATCCAGTGATTAGAACCAACTTGCTTTAATTTGATAATATAAGTCTTTCAAATAATAAATTCATATACTCAAACTTTATAGAATAAGTATAAGAAGAATTGGGTTATATAAAACCTGCTATTTAAGAAAATTGGATTAAAAATTTAATAGCTGATGCTATTGGGTATTAAATTAGTTTTCATTATTTAGTTTATATTACTCTGGAACCGAAATATTCATGTCTCTAAGAGGCGAGAGACCATGGCTATTTGAATATAACACATATTCAGATTTTTTATAAATTAGAATTAAATTTGAATATACATATGATATTACACTTATTTATACCTACGGAATATATGAATATTATTATAAAATTGAAAAAGAATTTAAACAAAAGTTACCAATGAGAGATGAACCATACTTATCATTATCAACTTTAATCGTTATTTAAAATAGCGATTTTACAAGTGAAGCTAAAAATAAGGAGGAAGCGCTTAGAAATAATGTTAATATTTCGAAAATGACGGCTAATAAGATTTAAGTAATAAATATATTATAATCATATAGGAATGCAATTTTATAAGTATACATGATGTAAGAATAGTAAATGTCGACGGTTTATTTTGTGGTGATAATTAAAATAATTACATATTTGCTGATAACTAAACAAATATTCATGGTTGCTTCAGCGCTATAGCAGATGAATAGCCTACATTCAAAAAACTTTCTTTAAATAACATTACTATATAAAGTGCGATATATACTGTTTCGCCTATAATAATTACAGGGGCAAGAGAAATAAATATAACGAAAGTAAATATATCGAATGTGTAGATAGAAATGCAAGAAACCTCACAAAAAGTATCTGTTTTTTATATTTAAACCACAAAAACTAAAGATACTTCTATTGATGCATAAAATTATAATTGCTCATTATTTGAATTTTAATTCGAAAATACATCAATAACTCTATTAAAGGAAACCTTTGAAGTTGATTATATAGGTTTTATGCCTTTTGTGAGTCCTAATATTTATTTAAATCATTACGACGTCACTATTTCAAACATTACAATAAATAGAACTAGATCTTTTTATTCTAATTTAGGAATATATGTAAAAGCTTAAAATGTGGAATTGAACAATATCACAGTGGATAACGGGAATTGGGTTAACTTCACCTTACCCGATAAAGAAGAACGAGAAAATTAAAAAATTACAAATAAAAAATCCAGAGATTATTTTAAAGAACACATAAAAAATATTATAGCGCAAAGAGATAGGAAATTAAGCAAGATTGTCTATCCTAAAAAATTATAACAAAACTTATTAAAAAGTTAAATTTACTAGTATTAATTCGAAAGATAATTATAAGACGGAGAAAATAATGATGATGACGATTTATACGACGGAGAATACGATTATCCAGACGAAGGTGTATTCGGTAACTTTTCTTACGCTGAATAACAAAAGCTGAAAGAATACCCAGCAGAATATGATCATTTATATAAAAATTTACCATATGACTATGAATATGAAAAAGAATGGCTAGATCATTACGATATAGATAAAATTTATGTAATCGGAGTAATCTAAGTTCTAGGAGTTAAAGTTATCATAAATAATGTAGTTATACGTAATGTTTTAATTTAATCCCAAGCCTTGTCAATCTCCAGTACCAATAATAATAAATTTATTGTAAAAATATAAAAATCATCATTCACAAATATTTTAACCGCTCATTCTCTTTATAATGAAGGTAAATCTGGAGCAGTATATATAGAACCTAAAAGAATTGCTAAAATTGACATAAAATAATGTAATTTTACAAACTGTACATCAAAAATTGGTGGTGCTGGTATATATATTGACGAAACTATTAAGATGAATTTAAAATTAAGCAATTTAAATTTTGTGAATATTTCAGCTTTATAAGGGTCTGTGATTTACAGCTTTCACAATAAACATAAAGAAAATGTAAATATTTCGATAAATGATATTTTTATTCATGGTAATCCTCTATTTAATATAAAAAACTCTCCCTTAGTTTATACAGAAAGTTTTAATTAAATATGGTTTAATTAGGATGTTACTCTATAAGAAGCTCTCGAAAATTAAACAGCTATTTTAATATAAAAGGCTGAGATACATATAAAAAATTTAAAAGCACATGGAATTTAGAATAAAACATCAATTAAAATTTTAACAAGTGATGTAATTGCTCAAAATATTCATATTGATTCATAAAATTGCTCAGATAATTGCCTTGGAACACTTAATCTTTACAATAGCAATTACAATATTAAAAAGAGTTCTTTTTTACATAATAAAGCTTTTTCTGGAGGAGGAATATATATAGCTAACAGTTGGACAAATAATGATTAAGTTAATTATGAAATTATTGAAGATGTTATCTTTAATTATAACATAGTTAAGGAGAATGGAGGGGGTATTACCGTAATTAATTCAAAACCACTTATTAAGAATGTTCAATTCCTATAAAATTAAGCCGGATACTAAGGGGATGGACGGGGTAAAGGAGGTTCTATCTATTCCTAGGTCTCTAATTAATTAAGTAGGTTAAGAGTTTTGGAGTATAATAAAGAGACAAAATTAGAAAATTTGATTATATAAGAAAACTAAGCAGATATTGGTGGAGGAATAATGTTTGTAGGAAAATAACCTGTTTTAAATAACATTGATTTTAAAAATAATAAGGCTATAAAATATGGTAGTGACACTTTTCGGGGTTGTCCTCCTGGAGAAATACTATTAAAAAGTGAATTATGCGAAGATTGCCCAGAAAAAAAATATAGCTTGGAAACTAACGCTCCCTTTTGCAAAGAGTGCCATAAAGGAGGAACTTGTAAGGGATTTGATGTGATGTATATTAACAAAGACTATTGGAGAAGTCACAATTTGACAGGTATTAATTTATTAATATAAAATTAGACAAAATTGAATTGTGTACTAACTTGATTTAAAATTGTATTGGTGATAATCAAACTTTACCATGGGCAGGCAATACATCTTAAGATTATTGTTATGAGGGTCATATAGGAGCTCTATGCGAGTCTTGCGATCTTTTTTCAAAATATAATTTGGAACCTTGGGCCCCTGGGCCAGCTTATACTTGTGGAAAATGTAAGGACATCGCTAGTAGTAACATTCTCAAACTTTTTGTTATGAATATTTGGGTTATTTTTAGCATGTTTCTATCAGTTAAATCTACAATTTAAATTGTACAAAACTAAATAATATGCGAAATTATTTATCAAATTTGGAAAAAACGAGTCACTTCAGTAGATAAGACTGGAATTTATATTAAAATATTGACAAATTATTTTTAAATTTTAACAGTTATTACTACTTTTGGAATAATCAATGCAAAGTCAGCTACAGATGGGAGTGAATAGATTGGAGCCCCTTCTAAATAATTAGGAGTGAGTATTGATTGTTTTTTAAAGGATGCAGATATAACTATACCATATATATACTTTAGATACATATACACTATATGCATGCATGGTGTCCAATTTATAGTTTTTATATGTATATTTTTGATATTAAAAGCATTAAAAATATATATTACACCTTTGACTTCCTTGATATGGACATCAATAATTTTTATGTTCATTTTCCTTCAACCTAATTTAATACAGTTAGTGTTTGCATTGGTTTCATGCAGGTAAATTTCAGATGGAGATTATATTAATGCAGAAGTTTCGCTAGAATGTTATGATGTTTAATATTTTGCTTATACTATTGGTTTATGTCTGCCCATAATTCTATTACTTGTCATAGTTATACCAGCCATTATGTTTTAAGGACTCCGACAGTAATATAATAAAGGATAACTTCACCACAGAAGCACGAGATATAAATACGGATTCTTATATCAAGAGTATACAAAAGAAGCGTACTATTGGGAATTTATCAAAATATTTTAGAAAGTTATAATCTAAATATTTTTGTAAATTTATTAGTAAAATATTTTTGTCAAGGGTATTTTAATAGCTTTACTCGTTTTCGGATATAGTATATTATATAAATAATTTATAAGGTGTTTTATCCTAAAGATATAGGCCATTCGAAGACAATTAAATGAATGATATAGATATAGAAAGCTCAGTAATTTGTATGCTATCGCTATTTCTTGGTATATTCGTATTTGGTAATATTAATTTTGGATATCTCAATGTAATCTGTTTTATAATACTGGTTTTAATCAATTTTTATTTCATCTTTATGATGATCCTTGTAATTCTTAAAGGAATTTTCTAAACTAAATTAAAGGATAAAATAATTTAATTTAGAGAAAAATATGTATTTTTTATATAATGATATTCAAGTCTTTTCTTAAATATATAAAAGGAGTCAACGAAGTGGACCAAGATAAACAAAGATTCTATAAAAGAAAATTGTTAGGACATGTTCTTAGATATGTCAAAGAAATAAAGCTTAATGGAACATAATATGAAAAGTTTTTGGATAGGTATTTTTTTATTTAATTATTATAGTGAAAAATCTTCAAATTTGTTGAGTGAGGAATATTTCAAATTTATTCCAAAAGAAGATAAAGATAATAATGTGTAAGAAATAGATTTTGATAAGAAAAAATAAATATATCTAAATAAAGTAGTCCCTTTTACTCTTGAACTTCCAGCTCCAGTACATCCAGTATAATAAATATAATAAAATCAGTCCCCATTACCTCCAATTAAATTAAAATCTCCGCCAAAGCATTAAGAAGTAAATAAAGAAGTAACTTTAAATTTTGTTGAAAAAGAAAAGTTAGGTTAAAATCCATTATTATATATTATTAATAATAATGATCAACAGTCAAATAATAGATTATGTAATTATTATATTTATGAATTATCTTAAAGTGGAAGAGGAAGAATAAAAGAAAGAATCAAATGATACAAATTATAGTGCTAGATTATGTAATTTTTATTTTAATAAATTATCTTAGAGCCGTAAGCGTAAGAAGAATAGAAAGAATGAAATGATGTTATAAATACATTTATATATTCATAAATAAATATTATTAAACAAAAAATAAAATAAAATTATTAACTAATTATTATAATATGTTTAATATATTT
>Ga0209107_10002124_pt1 | contig 11039 bp, 3 predicted proteins | sample LakErihyJuly2011_2_FD_187460 | JGI IMG/M metagenome (GOLD analysis project Ga0209107, IMG submission 187460) | Freshwater microbial communities from dead zone in Lake Erie, Canada - CCB hypolimnion July 2011 (SPAdes) (version 2) | ecosystem: Environmental > Aquatic > Freshwater > Lentic >... | reverse complement strand
CCAGTAATATCTCTTTTAAAAAGCGGCTCAAGGCGGACATCATATGGCAAGGCCACATACTGACAGAAACCGGCAGAGTCTCCCAGTTTAGCAATATGGAGAGACTGAAACTAATCAACTCTACCATACTTAAGGCATTTAACGTCTATTACGTTAAATAACAGGGCTTTATTACCTCAATGTTCGCTTTGAATGACCAATACGAACTAGAGGGGAAAAGCACGATAATAAACTACGATCACTACTTCAAATCTATCGAGAAGACTAATACATGCCATAAGACGACACTTCTTGAACTTTAATTGAATATCCAGGGAGAAAAGCCATAGAAGGCTTTAAAGTCAAAAATGTAGAAAGGGTACCTAAGTACCGTAAATTCAAAGAAATAGGGAGTGATTTAAAGATTTTGTTATAATTTTCAAGAGTATACTGCTTAAGAGGTTGAATTATAAAGAATAAAGAATCTAATGAAAATATAAAAAGAAATCAAAGAAGGCGCATAGAAAGATCTCATCTCATACGAGCAAAAAAGAGATAATAAGTTCCTGAAAGCTAAGCTGAAGAATCTTGATCTGATCTGGAAGTTCAGAATACGGGAGCCATGGTTTGTCCCAACTGAATAGATTAAAGACTACTATGGGGAGAAGATTGCCATGTACTTCAATTTTCTTGGCTTCTACATAAGCAAGCTTGCTTACATTTCCGTTTTGGGAATAGTCATCCAAATATTGGATTTAATTATACCTGATGATTCATATGATTGGGGTATAATAAAGATCATATATGGCACTTTTGTGACCATGTGGGGGAGTTATACCATCTACAGTTGGCAACGCTAGGAGCAGATGTTATCAATCCTTTTTGGCACTTACAGTATAGGAAAAGTGACGAAAGAGGCAGATAAAGAGAGGCCGAACCTAGAAGGAGATTACAAAAGATCTTTAGAGAGTGATAATCTAAACGCTATGTCGTCTTCTTAACTCATGAAAATTTGCAAGATTGGCATTAGTATCCTGCTCTGTTTCTGTGTGTTAGTTCTTTACTTCACGGTAGTTCTTTTTATCTTCGATTTTAATTATTTTTTACGATAAAATATAGAATTTCCTGAGGTCATATTGATTTTAGAGCCTCATATATCAATACCAGCAATAATTAACTATATTTTTATATTCATTTTAGAAGAATTCGTTTATAAGTATGTGGCTGAGAAACTGACTGAAATGGAAAACCATTAGAACAACCGGGAATTCGAGAGTAATTACATATTGAAGAGGTATTTTTTCAGCTTTGTGTCTCTTATTATCCCTATGATGACTATAGGCATCCTTAATAAGAGGGTGGGCATCTAGTGTGATAATTGTATAAGAGATGCAACTTCATACTTTAAAGTATTGTATATTCTTATGTTCATTGTTAATATTAAGGATCTTGTATGGCCTTAAGTAGAGTTGAGGTGGCGTAAATACTAGGAAAAGAGTAAGAATAAATTAAATGAGAGCGAAAATACATAAAAATTGGAGATTAAAGAGGTAAGATCCATGACACCAAAAGCGGCTAATGCTCTTACATTAAACATTAAGGATTAGACTGGCCCTTCACCTAAAAGCACTACTCCCCACAAGATTGATTCCTAACCAGTAAGTTAGCCCAAAAAAGTGAAATCCCTGAATCTCCCTATACGCCAAGAAGATAAATTTGACGATTTAAATTAATTTATTGAACATTAATCGGAGAATTTCAAGGAATATTCACAATCTATGGACATATACGGTACAGTTGACAACTATATGGAACTTATTATGCAGTTCAATGTCTTGATAATGCTTGGAATAGATTTTCCCTTGGCCTTTTTACTTGGATTTATATGGGACATCGCTGACTTGAGATCTGAAAAGTCGAACTTGATGAAGACTATACAACGACCTGTGCCTTGCACCGTGACAAGTATAGGGATATTCAATGATATTCTTGAGTTGGGTGTGTATATTTCTATTCTTTTCAATTCAGCGGTGGTGTCCTTTCAATTTCATGCCCTGAGTATTACTCATGGAAAGATTGAAAATGTAGATGGCTTTTTTCTCTTTTTAATCCTGATAGTCACAAACTTTGTTCTTACGTTTGTGCTAAGTGAGGTCTTCGTCGACATTCCTGACAGACTGCGGGAGATCTTCCTAAGACAAAAATATTTAATGAAATCAACTATTGAGATCTACAAAAAAGTCAAAGAGACGAAGGAAGAGTTGGAATCCAATCCAATAGAGATGGATGAGTTTGAAATCTATGAATAAAACGTAAAATAATTATAATATCAAGCATACCTCGATTAAATGAGAAAGAAAAATAAGATATTTAAAAGAACAAGGATCTACAAAATTTTCGGCACAGTCATTAATCCTAAAAGTTTAGAGGATGAGGATATCTCGTTTAGGTCTGAATCCTCCGCTGGAGAGGAGTAAAAAGACCAACAAGAGAACAAAAAAGTTCAAAAAAGACCAATTATGATAAAAAAGAAAAAGAGGAACTTATGGTTAGAGAGTAAGGTGTTTAATCAATAGCTTTACCTCTAACGGCCTTTTATTCTCAGAAGGAACTATTGTAAGAAGAAAGATGAGGCTTTCGGCATACAAGAAAAGAGACTTATGGACTCATTTATGAAGCAGCTGGCACACAAGACAAAGAATTCAACGAAATTAAAGTTTACCAACTCAATATGCTTTCACGTCCCTCTGGTGGGTATTTACTTCGATTAGTTTAGAAAAGTCGATTAGTATATGGAAATGGGCTAGTTCGTGCAACAATTAATAGATAATAAAAAAAAGTAATCTTAGGAAAAGTAATTGTAGGCAAATAAGGAATTGCTCTACATCTAATTCGACCCTAATAATCCATAACAATTAGACATCATTAAGCATTTTACTCCTTAAAAGACTTTAATTCACTCATACGACGAATATTGCAAGCAGATAAATTATAATTATTGTTCCAAATATATCATAAAAAAGAATCAAAGAGGTCAATTAAAGATAAGTAAAATTAACCCCAACCCCAACCCCAACTTCATTTATAATCTCAGATGTCGCTGCATTTAGACATCACAAATGGGAGAAGATTATGGATGAATTGATTTCTCTGAGCACTAAAAAATGTATTTTGGACAAGCAATCACAGGAGCCGTACAAATCTCCTTACTTTATCTACTCTTCTGTTTGTGAGCGATTTAAATGGTAGATTGAGGAATAGAAGATACAATCAGAGATATAGGCGAAAAACACTTAATTAAGACTTCTCTAATTGATTCCTTTCACTCTTCTCGCTCGAAATAAGGAGAAGAACTCCTCCCATCCCATAACCTCCGAGAAACCATACATAAATTACACCCCCTAGAAGTGGATCTATAGACTCAAAGGAAAAAAGGAAAAGAAGTTGATGATATTCATTGAGATCAGGATGAACAATTACTTTCACTACCATATATTGAAAAAAAACAAAGAAATGCTAATCCTAATGAATAAGAACTCCAAGGTTGATTTCTATATGGAAAGTTTCTGCTAGATCGAGCAGCAATATCTGTTTCCTGCCGAGTCACTGTAGTACTCTGAATGCAATAAAGGATATTACGCGACATGCTACAGAGATCAGTACATCTGCACTTTAGATGATATCATTAAATCTCGTAGGACCAGGAACTTGCCGTATTAAGAGATTGAGTTGATATACTTCATAGACTGGCTCTTATATTGCATAGATTTACTTTAATCTCATAACAGCTGCCACTCAAGCATCAACCCGTGGAATATAATTATCTCTGAGGAGTCCGTTGAATCTTATAAACTGACCGGAGTGAACCACCTGTATAAGTATGACGCTAATGAAGGGAAGATTTATTTCGTTCGGGATTTACAGAAATATGAGTCCCTCTTCTACTCTAAAGAGATCAATGAGTGCTTTAAGACAGGCAGACACTTTGACCCAAATAATGAGGATGTGTATTCAGTGGCTATGGTGATTCTTTATATGATGACATTAGGTAATTTTACAATAGACATGAAGAAATGCAACAACGATATATAAGCTTATCTTCACACAAAGACTCTTTCGTTTATTCAGAGTTATCCTGTTATATTTACTCTTGTTAAGGAGATGATAGAGCATGATTCGATTGATCGAAAGAAACCCAATGAGTACCGTATTATGATTAAAAACAATCTGAAAATCAAATTAATAGAAAGTTAGTCCCTTATAGCCAGAAAAAGAGAAAAGAACATTTACCTTATCATGAGGCATACTAAGGTACCAGTTCTATTGAACTATGAAGAAAAGACATAGGGGCTGACGAAGACTCAGGAAATCAGGAAGGTGCCCAGCCGACGAAACTTCGACGAAAATTCCGAGAATATAAAGAAGATTGAAGAACTCAAAAAGTTGAACAAGCTACGACAGGAGTAGGCAGGCTCGATGAATCACTTTCTTCATACTTGCTCTATCTACAATAAGCTTCGAATGTACGATTGTACAATCAAGCTATGCAACAAGGTGATCAATATCAATAAAATCGAGGAATCTTACAAGAGAGGTATGTCCTAAAAGTCAGGAAGGTATTACACAACTCAGAGCACATACCCTGCGACACAGAGCACACTCCCCACAGAGCAACAAGGCACGTAACCCACAGAACAACGAGGCACGTACCCCACAGAACAACAAGATTCAAAAATTTTTGATGAGGAATTTTCCGTCAATACCTATAAGATTGGGGTAAGTGAATCTTAATCTGTAGTATTTAATGCTGATTTCTTCGTATTAGGAGCCAAGACTTTCCTATACAACGGGTTACTGCAGGAATGTGAGGAGTATTTAAAAGAGGGGGAGAAGTTTATTAATTGCAAAATCTAGGAGTCAAAAGACATCCTCGAGAACTCAGATGAAGAGAGTTCAAGTAGTCACTCTTCCTCTCTCAATAAATCCCCTCAAAAAACCAAAAAATCAGGAGCCTCTCCCTAAAAGAAGTCTCGTCTAAAAACCTAAAAATCAGGAAAGATTTCCTTAAAAAGCAATACAATGATAAGTTAATTTGATGAGGAGACAGAGTAGTCCTGGCTCTAGTCTAAGTTATAACACATCCTTCAGAACCTTTAATTCATCAGATTGATTAAGGAATGGATATAAATGAACAAAGACGATATGAAAAATTATAAAACCTCAGAGTTGACGGAAAAGATCTTTGTGAAGTTGCTTAAGAGAAATCGAAATCATGACTACCTGACTTCTTCAAGGAATAATCTCATAAGACTACTCAACACAATGAGGATCATGTTCATGATACTAGTGGACCTGAATAACTTTAAATATTTATAAGAAATATAGAGAAAGTTGGAAAAGTTAGGCTTCTCGATCCTCAACAAAACCCATGATTTTAAGTTGAATTTGGGTCGCTCATATGATATCTGTAAGGATAACTTTGAAATGTCTATTTTATCTCACTTTATAAAGGAATTTAACATTCTTTATGTGATTTCATTCACAAATCAAATCAAATTCAATCAAGCATATGAGAAAATGGAACAAATAGTTTAATTTGTTTCATAAAACACTTAAAAAAACTGCATTTTAATCATGAAAGATTCTTTATAAACATATCAGATGATCTCTGATCTTTGTATATGTTTGGAGAAAGAAGAAGAGTTCACTTCCTTTTAGCAAGACAATGTCCAGGGCATCATGAAAAAGTTCTTATCCTTCAATAATGATCATAATCTGATGGTCTATATCCTAGATTACTTTGAGTATGTCGTCCATCTAGTTGAGTTCCAGACAGACAAAGAAGACGTTATCCATATTATTATAGAATGCCTTCAAAACATACAAGAAGATAGATCTGGTAAGAATTTCATCACAGAGTTCATTCTGGGGAAGCTAAAATGCATGCTTGGCGATTAATCACTCAATTCTGAGATCCAAGAACATTTCAATTCCTCCTATGCATATTTGTAGAATCTTTCTAATTAGTAATATTGCCGGTACTTTAGAAGCCGTGTTCTGCAGAACATCATCTATAACACTCCCTTAAGCAATTAGTAAAAGCATAAAGAGTTATTAAATGAGTATATTTCCGAGCACTCCCTCAAGAAGAAGAGAGAGGATGATGAGTTCTCTCTCTACAAGCTAAACAACTCTGAGAGTCTTGCCAAGATCCATTTCTTTCAGGAAGACTACTAAGGGGCTGAAAAAATTATGAATGCTGTCGAGTTTCTTTTAAACGCAAGGATAGAATAGATGGAAAATTATGATGAGAGTCTAACCCATCTTTATGATTGTTAAGTAAGATTGAAAGTATGGAATCTTTACTACATTTATATACAAAATCCCCCACCTAAGGGAAAAACAAATTCCCCACTATCCCCTACCAATGTTCCCGATAGATGTAAAGAACTACCCCAGCTTGTCTGCGATTTAATGAAACACAGATATATGTCTTAAAAGATTTTTATCATCAAGTTCTTGATCGAGCTAATAACCTTATTCCGAGATGAAATATACTATTCAAATGCCACTAGCATGAGTAAGATAATCTACAAATACATCTAACTGATGAGTAAAAGCGATGAAAAGACATAGTGTCTGAGAGACTACTTCACTATCATCATTCTGATAACCTTAGAGAACCTCGAGATACACTCGGAACTGAGCTTTGAGAAGCATATTGCTGAGGTTAGTAACCACGAGGTACAGTTCTCTTCACTTAGAAATTAAATCATTTATAACTTAAATAAGCTTAAGGAGATCTTTCCCAGTAGTAAGAAGATACATCATGGAAAGATCAATTAACTGTTAGTTTTTATTTATGAGTAAGACGGTCATCCATTCGAGGCATTGATCTCCTTTTATCATTTTAAAGAGATCTAACTTTCTTTAGGAGAGGCTCAGAAGGAGGAAATGGAACAAACTTTTAGGTAATTCTCTTTCAAAGAGTTGATGGAATTAGGTTTACTATCTAAGGAAGCTTAAATTTTATTGCACTTGTAAGATTATTAAAACTCATAGAGACTCTTCAGAATAGCTATTAAAAAAGCTAATAAATTCACGGAAATAATACAATCAAGGGTGTTTGACTTTTTCAAAGAATTAAATGATTAAGGACTAATTTCGAGTGAAGATTAAATTTTTATTAAATAAAAAGATTACTTTAGCTCAATATCATCTATTAAAAAAACTGATCAGGTAAATATACCCCCACCCCCACCCCAACCCCAACTTATAAACAGCTGAGTTAGCAAAATTTGAGGATTAAATTGATGCGTATAAATTTCTAAAAAGTGAATAATTTGATTGTATACATAAATTGTAAAATTTTCGAAATTTGGAGTTTAACTAATGAATTTGATAACGCTGGTTTAAAATTTGAGGAATTCTACAAATCTGCCTTATCGTTATAAACATTCATAAATACTGGAACTTACGATCTCTTTGATATCCTGCATTTGGCTCTTCTAGAGAACAGTATCGGAATATATTATTTATAGAATTACATATACGGTAAAGCCAACAAATGTTTTCTCAAAATCGAGAAATTACTCAATGTTCTTCAATGTAATTAATCATATGAGGATGAATTTGAAATAAATCGCAACAACTGTGAGATTCAATCGGACATGTGCATAAAAAAAATGTCAGGGGATGATACTTTGGATTTGATAAAATAGCACATAGACTATGAGGTGTGGAGAACCACTAATATGCTCTACCTGATAGAGACTAAAGCAGTCTATCATTTGTAGGACGAGACTTCTCAACCAGACCTGTTCAGCCAGTACATTTAAAGTTAGAGAATATTAGATAACTTTCAAGAGCATTAGTAAAGAAATTCTATATATTATGGTAATTTCCTCTTAAACTTTTCATAATTGATATTGATTATTCTCGAGAATAATTTATTCAAGAGTCTTGTCTACTACATTCAATAAGAGAATGTGTTATGGTACGTTCGGGATAAGGAATCTGAAAGAAATTTATTGGCAAGAAAAGAATTATAAAAATAAAAAAGAGAAAAATTGAATCTGAAATTAGAATAACTGTATTAATTCTCTGATGAGGAAGAACCACCTGAAACAACTAATAAAAAACATATATCAACTAAATAGATGAGAAAGAGAGCAATCAAGGAAGATATAAAATAGCTCAAATAATTCTTTTAAGGCTCTAAATAAGAGACATATGTTGAAGTCACTGAATAAACTCTTGAAAACAATCTACGAGTGTTTAAGTATAACGATCAGATTAGATGGAAACTCTCAAAAATAAGTGAGATTAAACTCAAAGAACACACTATTAAATATGTAGAAAGAGCTTTTATAATATTTAAAAACTTATTTCCTAATAATTATAGTTCCGATTCGAGTCAGGGTAGGCCGAGATCCACTAAATAAGCCAAGTCAACAATATTCCATTCTTCACCGCAAGGCATACGGGAAGAGCATGGAGAGAGTGATTAATACGACTATTCTAAGAACTATTTATTTTTTAATTGCAATTTATTGCTAGGAAATCTATATTTAGCTTAAAAATAGATTATAATGGCCATAAATTATTATAAATAAGCGGAGATTTGTTTAGAGGAAATTTGTCCTGATCACAACCATCTAAATTTTGCCAAACTCTACTATCGAATGGGGCTAATGGATGAGATTGAGGATGATATAATGGTTGAAAATATATGTATGATAATGATTTTGCCTTTTGATATCATTTAATTGGAACACAAAGAATTAATAATTAAATAATTAATGACTAAATTTAATAATAAAAAATAAGAAAATAACATAATATTAAAAAAAATTTTGGATAATTTTAGATAAGTCGGAATAAAAGATTTCTTTCATAAATATCTTAAAAAATATTGTGAGTCGGAGTATTTTAAAGCTTAGTATACTGAATATCAAAAACGATGTTCTGGTATCAAAAAAATGGAGTTTTAGATAGATGAAAAAGAGTAAGAAATGATGAAAACTTACTAAGATTTATAAGACATGAAACACAAGAGGTTACTAATGAGTGTATCTGAGCTCATACAAAATTTTGACACGGATGTTTATAATATAAATGATATTTTATACATAATTTAAAGATGTAAAAAGGAGATTCAGGAGCAGTAAGAGTAAGAAGAGTAAGATAATAAAGATGAAGAGATAAATAATTAATAAGAAAATTATTTCAGAAAAGCTTTTTGGATATGTCAGACAGTTTGGGAGAAAAAAAAAACAAATAAAAGACACATAAAAGATCCAAAAAAACCGAAAATCAAGAAAAATGAACCTAAAGAATAAATCAATGAATTATACAGTTAAATTCAAAAACATTTCAATAAAACGCAAGTGTTATTCGATGAAAAAGATACAAAACACAAGTTTAGCAAGATTATTTAGGAATTGAAATTATCTTATAATAAAATTTGAATTTTTATAAATTATTATTAAAATTTATTTTTTTCGTTAAATGGGTAATTAAGTTTGTGGGTCAGGAGATTTCGATCAAAATCAATTGGTAACTCATGCATAGAGAGATGAATCTAATTGGTAGTTCATTTAAAATCTGGATTCTTATGCATATGGGGAAGCTAAGATAGTCAAGGATTTGAACGGAAATTTTCAGGTTATTAAACAGTCAGTTTTTGACAATTAAATAGCTAGCTTATAATATATTAAAAAGTAACAATTTAGACTAAATCATGACTGTCCTCAGCTGACTAAATTTAATTGTGTGAGGAATTAAGCAACTCAGTAATTATGCTCAAAATTTTATAAAGTTTATATCTCAATTGACTATTTTAAACACACATTAAGGGATTAAATGGACTATAAGATCAAAAGATATTAATAATTTAGTGAGTTTAGTATTATTAATCTGCTTTTTTCCGTTTTATAAGGATTGGGGTATTTGTATCAAGGGAAAGACTCCCACGAAAATATAATCCCTTAATCTATATTATATGATAAAAAAGATTAGAGCTATAAGATAACTGATGCAAAATTTTTGTCTGGAGGCACCATTTATGATAAATTTTTAATGGGTTCCATCAACGAATAAACATGCTCATATCTCTCACCAGAATAATTATTTTTCCTAAAAAGAAGGTAATAATAACCTCTTTATGACAAATATAAGAGTGATATATTCAGTCTCGGACTATGCGCTTTAGAAGCCGGTGTATAATAATCAATATAAATCTACGACTTCGATTTATTCATAATTGATGAAAAAAACTTATAAAATTTTTTGAAAATTTTTTAAAAATCATTCTCAACCCAACTGTATGAATTACTATAAGAAATGCTTGTAATTGAAGAGGAGGGACGTATAAATTTACCATAAGCGTGTACATAAATTGATATTTTGAAGAAAAATTTTTAATAAAATTTAGATGAAAAATCAAAAATTATAACTTTTAATAAAAAATCTTTTTCTTAAATTCCTTTGAAAAATTCATAACATAAATATAATTATGTTGTAGAAAAATATCAAAATGATGTTGATAAAGATCTTATTACTCAAAAGACATCAGAAGATTAGTTTTAGATTCCCTTAACAAATTTAGAAGCTCTGAGTGACATAGATAACTATCCGATTCATCGAGAATAATAATAGAAATCTTATGAGGCTAAAAAAAATGTTGACTCTTTAAGACTGGCTGTATCGACATTAGAAGATTACATTGAGAATGTTGATTAATAGTACTAATATCACTGTATAAGGTAAAAATATTCACATAATCGTAGGGAGAGTACTTAACTATCTTTAAGCAAAAAGAATAAGCTTTGTGTAAATACGGATACTATTACTTTTAGAATTCCAAATCCTTATAGATGATAAATTATAAATATTTTTTTTAATTTTTCTTCAAATATTTGGAATTTATTATTCAATTTTTTTTAATTTTATAAATAAAATCAGACAATATTTTATAGTAAAAATGTAATTATTTTTTATTTAATTAATATGTATTTATTTTTTATATATATTAATTATAACTTTTTTTATAAAAAAAT
>Ga0209107_10002123_pt1 | contig 11041 bp, 21 predicted proteins | sample LakErihyJuly2011_2_FD_187460 | JGI IMG/M metagenome (GOLD analysis project Ga0209107, IMG submission 187460) | Freshwater microbial communities from dead zone in Lake Erie, Canada - CCB hypolimnion July 2011 (SPAdes) (version 2) | ecosystem: Environmental > Aquatic > Freshwater > Lentic >... | reverse complement strand
TGATGCTTCGCGTACCTCCAAGACGGCAGATGAGGCACTGGCTGAGGCTGAGCGCAGCGTCATGTCAATCAGCCGCAGCCGTATCAAGGGCAGGTTCTCGTCTATGGATTCAGTTATGACTGAGACTATGGACAGGCTATCCGTGATGCAGGCAGGCGGGGCGTCTGGTGTTGCTTCCGGAATTGCCGGTATCGACAGCATCGTCGGGGGCTGGCAGAAGGGTGACCTAGTCATCATTGCCGCCAGGCCTAGCGTGGGTAAGACTGCCCTGGCCACCACCATGGCCGCCAATGCTGCGTTTAGGAACTCCAAGTCAATCGCTATCTTCTCGCTAGAGATGAGCCGTGAGCAGATCGGCAGCAGGTTGCTGTCGTCAGTGTCAGGCATCGCATTGCACGACATCCGCCACGGACAGCTCGACCTAGAGGAGCTGACTGAGGTCATGACAGCATCTGACAGGATCAAGAAGAGCAAGATCTTCGTAGAGGACGCACCGGTCGCATCCCCAGGGGAGATGAAGGCCAAGTGCCGCAGGCTACAGAAGGAGCACGGTCTTGACCTTGTGGTAGTCGACTACCTTCAGCTCATGTCACCTGACAGGGGCAACAAGGATAGCAACCGCGTCTATGACGTGGCAGAGATCAGCCGTGGTCTAAAGGCCCTGGCTAGGGAGCTAGACGTACCGGTCATTGCGCTGAGCCAGCTCAGTAGGTCGTCAGAGTACCGCGAGAACAACGAGCCAAGGCTCTCAGACTTGCGTGACTCAGGAGCTATCGAGCAGGACGCGGACGTAGTGATCATGCTGTGGAGGTCAACAGATGTATCTCTTGACGTTGCTGTCGAGACTGTGCACTGCAAGATTGCCAAGCATCGCAACGGTCCAACGGGTCGGACTGAGTTGATGTTCAACCGGACGACAGCAACATTTAAGGGGGCACAATGAGCGTAGAATTTGAGAACCTGGGCAACGACGGAGTGAAGGTAAACATTGAGGTGGATTGCCCGTGCGAGGTGGGCATTTGCGATCACGCACTGGTAGAGGTCAAGAAGGCCTTGCAGAGGTCTTACGACCAGGGTTCGTACGACGGTACGGCAAGAGCGATGGAGGAGTTCAAGGGAGTGCTCAAGGGGGAGTTCCCCAAAGAGTACAAGAAGGCCGAAGAAGCAGCAAAGAAGCTTAGACTCAATTGATCTCGCTAATACTGGCGGCGTTGCTAACAGTAGCTTCGCCGTCAGGGTTCCATGCCAGCGTCAGGGCAACCTGGTACGGCAACACGCACGAAAATAGCAAGAAGTATTGCTACCAGGGATACCGGAACAGCTGCAACCCTTACAGCAAGGGTGAGAAGGTGATGTACGCGGCAGTACCGGGGTTCAAGTGGGGAGACAAGCCCTACAAGGCAAACGTCTGCTACAAGGGGAAGTGCGTGGTGGTTACGGTGAGAGACTGCCTATGCAGCAGGAAGGGTGAGTACATCGACCTGTCGCCGGCAGCGTTCATTGCACTGGGGGCGCCTCTTAGTCGTGGCGTCCTTACGGTTAGTGTTAATTACGACTACGTAGAGTGGAGGAATCATGGCAAATAGTACAGTCGAACGCAAGGAAGACGTCACCTATCTGGAGCCAGCTAGCTTCTACGACAAGACTCTCATCGGGCACGCAGACCATTTCTGCGCCTCCGGCAGAGAAGTCGTAGCAGTTTACGACGCAGACCGCATCATCCACGAGCTGGAGGTTGAGGCAGTGGGCTCAGCGAAGAGCTCTAACGAGTACGACCCGGAGCATGACTACACGGTAGACGCACTCGAGCACTACGAGTACAACATCGTTGGATCGTACATCCGGCCTGGTATGCCGGTGTTCGTGTTCGGCTCAGAAGAATTTACCGACCGGGCTCTGGACCCCGTATTTTCAGAGGACTCAAGCGTAGACCCATCCCAGTACACCGGGATCGACATTTAAGGGCCTTAGCGTGGCGGAAACCGGGCTCTCCATTGAGCCTGGTGAGCCGCCGTACGGGCATGATAGTACCCAGCTGGCCCCCCGTCGGGCACAGGGGGGACGCACTCCCGGCGCCAACGCTTGCTCAAACTTATCCATAAAAAAAGCCTACAAGGTTCGCATTACCTTGTAGGCTTTTTATCAACCGTAAACTAGTTCACCGAACAGACCTAGCTGTACAATAGCGTCAGCTCCATTAGCATCAACATGGAAGTTGTGTCCATCAATCTCGCTACATAGATGAGGATACTTCTGTAGAACAAGCTTGACACCGGCCCTAATCTTTGCCGGTGTTAGCTCGACCATCGAGAAGTCGCTATCGTGTGCGTCAGATAGAACAACTAGTACTTGATTATCATCAAGTGGCTTCACTAGGTTCTTGCTGTAATCCTCATACAGGTATTCCCATTTGTACTCTTCTGCAATAGACCAGTAACCAATGCCACCCTCTAGAGCGGTTGTGTAGATATCTACAATCTCATTGTCACTTAGCTCAACCTCTAGTATTTTCACGAATCCTCCTGTCGACCCATAGGATCGCTTGCAATTCAGCAGCATAGAGACCAAGGCTCGCAGCTGCGGTTTGGATTCTACACTGGAACTTCTTGTACTCACCAAGTGTAAGGCTTACATCTCGCCATACTTCTTTGTAAGTACCATTGGTCTGCTTGACCTTAATCTTTTTGTCGTAAGGTGAGAACTCTCTAGCTGCCCATCTATCTACTGCTGCGTCTTCTGTTTTACCTAAGGTCATAATAGATTTGTAGAAGCTGCGCGTCTTAGGGCCCTTGATCAGGCTAGTGTCACCGGTAATTACAATTTCTCTAGCTATTCTAACCATATGTGGGTAAGCCTTAATATTGCTGATCGATCCCCCGTTGAGCACATTATTGATAACAGTTTGAGCAGCAACTAGGTTACTTTCTGGATCCATACCTGGAGAAAGTATGGCTACTGTAGCAATCTTTACATGATCTTCTATATCTCCAGTGATGGTTTCAATTATTTTGTGGTTAAAGTTTTGATACCAATCAGCCATCTCTGTAATGGTCTGATACGTATAGGTCTCCGAGATGTCTTTCATCCGCCTTACCAAGCGAAGCCTGAGCAAGCCAGAGTCTCTTGATCTCTGGCTTGCCAGGACAACTCGTTCTTGGCGGCTATTGCCGCCAGCCACTACTTAACGCCCTTGGAAGCAAGATACTTCTTGTCCTTGAGCTTCTTGCTGAAGGTGATATGAACCTCAGCAACTGTACCTTCGTACAGATCTGATGTATCTACACTCTCTGTATAGTCACAACCAGACTTCTGTGTTCGCCACTGTCGCAGCAAACCATGATCGCTAAGCGTGGCATTGAATCCGTGATAACCGTCCCACGCTTCATTGATCTCTGTGACTTTAAGATCAAGCGCTGTTGCTGCATTCAATGCCTTGATTGCACCATTAACGCTGTTGCTATAGCTATTGCCCTTGGATACTTGCTTGGCCAGTTCAGGCAATGAAGCCTTCATGATCAAGCTAACGATGCTTGCGCTATCTACTACGATGCTTACCTGCTGATTGAACTCAGCCTGTAGCTCCTTAAGCTTAGGTGCTCCACACTTGTCAGTCGTTTTCTTAGTTGCCATCATTGACCTCCTTCTCGCGGACAACAAATCCGCTAATCTCTAGATTCTCAAGCTTAGTACCATCTGAATACCCAGCTGCTCGAGCAAGGTTATTCAGCACATCGCTAACTTGAGCGTTAACTGTTGCTAGCAAACGATACATATGACCATAATCTTCAGCGGTCGTTGCGGTATTAAACAACATGTTGGTTGCAATATCCTCAACTCCACTTGCTACATCTTGGCTGATGTACTTAGCTTGCCGGTTAACCATCTGATACTTATCTGCAAAAGAATTACGTGAATTAAAATCAAATGTAGCTGTATTTGTAATTTCATCGAGCAATGACCTAACTTGATCAATGTATTCATTAGCCTTAGTCAACGGATAGTTATCGATTGCAGCTACACCAACATCATCTGGATCAGGCATATCATACAAAGCCTGATTAAGAGCACTAACAGCATCTTTAATTGCTGTACTATTTGATTCTGTATCCTGGTTATCGATTTCGTTATGAACCTCATCGATGTTAGATTCTGCAATATCTAGAATGATCTTAATCTTGTCAATAGCTTCAGACATTTCCTACTCCTTCCACATCTTGTACTCCAACGCTAGCAGCTGCATCTAAGCAGCAACAATTAACGATGGTAGCATGGTCTTCTGGCCCAATGTTCATCTTGGAAGATTGGAACCTTAGTTTTTCTAGATCTCCGCTGAACACATACAAAGCTACAGATGTACTAACAGGTTGCAGTTCCATTTCATACACTCGTACTGAAACGCTATGCTCCTTATTGCCCAACATGTTAGAACATATAGCATCATTGTGAAGTTCAATATCAACATCTTTCATCTTACCCAAGATTCATACCACCTTCCCGAAGATACTCTCGTATCCTCCTAATGAACTGCTTCGCAGTCCTTATCTCCGATTGGCCTTTTGCGTAATCCCATACATTAATAACATCAACAGCGACATCATCAATAATAATATCGATGTAAGCGCCTCCTGACCAACGGAACTTAATAGACTCGGTAGAGTCATGAATGTAACCGGTAATAGACCAAGTAATATCACAGTTCGGATCAATCCTGTTCTTCTGATCCGATGAAGTCATGAAGCCTCCAGTTCTCTACAATCTCAATGGCAGTCACTGGTTTGCCAGTGTCATTGTCTTTGAGAGTCTTCTGCTTGCCATCAACGCTGATGGTAGGTACAATACCTGGATGTCCATTACTTACTAGCTCCACTGCCTTGAGTGCGAACTCGGTCATGTTGTAACCAACTGGGGGATACAAGTTGTTACCTAGATGCCAAATCATTACTGATTTCTTCTGTTCCATAAGAACATACGGATTTTGTTCCTTCATATCACCAGATCCATTCATTGCTTGTATTAGCACGGACACTGCTAAAATTGTTGTCACCAATCACCAAGTGATCAAGCATCTGGATGTCCATCATCTTAGCTGATGCCAAGACATCTTCAGTCAGCTTGAGATCCTCGTCCGAAGGAATGTGGTCACCTGATGGGTGATTGTGTACCAATACAAAACCTACACCACCTAAAGCAATTACTGGCCTTAAGATCTCGCTAATGTTAACGGATGTACCGGTAGATGTACCTTTATATACTTGGTTTACACCAATCAAATCATTTCTACCGTTAACAATTGCTACCCATAGGCATTCGCCCAAGCTACCTAGTTGTGAGGCGTAGAAATACTCAGCCAGACTAGATGGCGTCGTAATCCTTGGCCCAATACTAACTACCTCTTTGCGCAAGATCTCGAACTCGTAGGAGTGCCAGTCTTCCGTGTGGTCAACGCTTGACACATTAGTCCTTCCTGCCCCCCCGTAGGGCATAACAAAGCTTTGCGACGATCGAGCGACCGTCGTCCAGCATTGAACTAGAATACCTGAAAGCCATTGAGGTTCAGGCAGGTATCGCAATAGTCAATAAACTCTACGACTAGGTTAGTATTGTCATTAACTTGCTCTTCATTAGTATATGGTGTACTAACTAGCTTGCCATCAATAAGCTCGTGCCTCTCAATAGGCTCATTGATCTGATCGTTCCTCTTAATAAGAACATCTGATACCAATGGCTTGAGTGTCTCCCTTAGCTCATTGAGCAGCACTTGCTTAGACTCAAAAGCATCTGGTGACAAGCCACTGAACTGATGTACCTGCGATAGGAAAGATCTAATGTCTTCCGGTGACACTGTTAATCCGTCGTTAATAGAACAAGCTTCAAGCAAAGTCATAGGCCAAGTGGCTTTGTTACGCTCAGCAATCTCAACGATTACATTACGGATGATTGCCATACCCCAGATGTTTGCTCGGAAATAGACAGTTGCCGCGCCTTTGTATGAGCCATCTGCTTCAAACATATACTCATACTCATAGCGCTTTGCGAAGGCTTCTGCCTGTGCCATATTGGCATCGACTGATTCGATATCGTATCCCATATCAGTTCTCCTTCTGCTTCAGGATTTGATCAATCTCAGCCATTGCTGAGTTAATGTCAATATCACTGACTGCCTGTTTGATGTCCCTATCCATAAGCTTATCTTCAATAGAGAAATCTGCGCTGTAATCGATACCATACTTGTTAGCTACCTGGTCTAAGATGTGCTTCATAATGAAACTAATACTAATCAATGACCTAGCATTATGTCGATCAAACTGCTCTTTCAACTCTTCATTAGTCATATTTAGGTCTTTAGATGCCTGCTTCATACGAGTCATTAGGGGGAATATCTCACTAAACTTACCGGAGTTGAGCTCCATATAGTTAAGAAAACTTAACCCATAATCTGCCATCTCGATGAAGTATTGGGCGTCTTGCTTGTCCATATCTGGCATTGTTACACTAACGGCCTTGGTCATACTTCCCTCCAATGTTGTCTTGCTCATTGATCATCTCAATGAGTTCTTCTTCAATCATTCGTAGGCATTGTACGCTATCCGCCGCTGTCGCGGTCAGATGCCATACCCGTGTGCCTCTGTCAATGATTCCGCCCTGGTAGTATCCCTTATTACCTACTAGAGCAGTAGGAGCCCTATATACAAAGTAGAATGTCCAGTTCTTAGCTAGGTGTTTCTGTTCAGCTGGTAGGTTAGCCTTATAGTACTTAACAAGCTTTACGCAATTATCAGCAAAATAGGTGTTTAGCTGTTCCTGCTTAGCAGCTCTGTCATTCATACCTTTACACCTCTCTGTGTTCTTATGAGCGAACACACGCTCGCACCCCAAGCGGGATACACGAAGAGGGGGAGAAGAGCCTGTAAGGTATTACTACCTCTCTCTTACCCACCCCCAGCCTTTGCTTGTCAGCCTGATCCTGCCAAATGAGCATCTGAACCCCCGATTGTAGCCCAATTGCTAACAAAAATTAACAATTGATACAATTGCTATCTTTGCTAGCCGTCGGGCATGATAGTACCCAGTCAATAAAAAAGTAGAGGGCAAGAGCGGCGCTTTGCCACCCTTGCCCTCTGTTGGAACCGCTAACCTACCTTAGCGGTTGTAGTGGTTCTGTAGCACCTTGTCAATACCGCTGAGCACAAGTGCCAGGGTAACGAAGGCTCCTGCTACTGCGAAGCCTGCTACTGCCGTATCAAATAGGCTGTAGCCATTGTAGAACGCATAGCCAGAAGCAATGCCTGCTCCTGCGTATCCACCAAGGATAAGATAGTCAATGAAATCCCAGTACTTCATAAAACCTCCTATGTGCTGCTCCCTGCTGACCGTAGCCAGCAGGGTTGGCAGCGTGTTGATTAGGCTTCCGCGCCTGCTAGAGCGATCTCTCGCAACTCAGCCTTGTACCCATAGGCAGTGTCTGCCACTGGATAGCACATTTGAGGAGCGAGCGCAACCTCTGGGTTGACTGGCGAGTGTGATAGTACCTTGCGGTTACCAATCTCACTTGCTGGTACCCACTTAACCGTCTTGGTGTAAGTGGTGTCAAAGCCAGCGATAAGATCAACGGTTGCCGTGTCAGCGCTGAGCTGGCGAACCTGCTCAACATACTGCGTAGGCACGAAGATCTTAGGGTAGTTGAAGGAGCGAACCTCCTGCTGCCCTGTTGCTGGATTCAGCCAGGTGCCAGGCTTACGAACCTGAGCGCTGACTGTCGCTGCCTTCAAGCCGTTGCTCAACACAACCTCCTGAAACCCAGCGATGGTGTTCTTGATCTCAGGGTCTGCTGAGCCAGGCGCACCCTGTAGGCGCACACCCTTGCCAACGAGTACCATACCCGTGGCTGCGTTCAGCACCTGCTGAACTGTAGCGAGTGTAGCAGAAAACTGCTTCATCGCTGAGACCTCCTGCCTTGCGGCACTAGATCCAACTCGTCGTCGCGAACAAACGCTCGCGATCCAGAAGCGGATCACGATAGGGGAGGAAAGAGCGCAGAACTTCCGCAATTTTATTAGGGTGCGGGCTCCCCCCATAGCTTTAGAGAACAGGCGGTAGTTATATGGATTACCCCACCCTCCGGCACTGAACTACCCCTCTGATAAGCTAAGAAAACTTAATCTTGTAAAATTCTGCAGAAAAGCAAGAAATAACTGCATATATATAGACAGCCTTTTCCGTCGACGGGATAAACCCTAGAGGTAAAGGGCTGACGATTAAGGGGTTTAAGCATTATTCCGCCTAGAGCGGAGAGGAGAAAGTAACATGGCAGCACGAAAAGGAATGCCGAGCTTCACCCGCGGTGGGATGCCGGTAAGCGCACACCCGGAAGGCGGCGGCAAGAAGGGACCACGACGTGGTCGGTCGTCAGTCACTGGAACAACAAACTACGCTGAGCCGATTGCCTGGGGAATCGCCGGCGGTCTTACGGTCGCGGCCACAAGCCTTATCGGTGCCGGACTTGCCTCTGGCCTTGGTAACGGCGGCGATGGTCGCTTCGGGAATAAGAAGCGATAATGGCAACACCTAAGCGAGTCACTCCAAAGAAGGTAACAACCAAGCCGGCCAAGCCGGCATTTGATCCAAAGGCAGACCTTCGACGCCGAATGTCTGCCTCGGAAAAGTTTGCTCGAAGAGATGCTGGGGTGTGGTATCCAGAATCTGGTCCACTTGCAGGCAAGGGACCAATCAAGAATAAGGTTGCCCGTGGAGAATATATTGATCTATATAGCGATGTGACAAAGACATACAATGCGGTAAGGGCTCTTTCTCCTGACGACAGGGCCAACAGCGATTTCAATATGTATGATGCAAAGAGGAATACCGTAAAGGGCCGACAGTACCTTAACCCAAACACCATCGGTGGCGGACCAGCAGACTCCAGCACAAGCTATAAGGGTGGTAGGCAAGTAAGGTCTGGGACCATCGCCGGCCCACGCACCGCTAGGAATCTTGCTGATCTAGCTAAGGCTAAAGAAATGAACGCCAAGCGGGATGCACTAAATATGATGAAGCGCCGCGGAAAGGGCCGATAATGGTAGCACGAGTTAAGAAGTCCGGACCGATTAAGAATCTTAAAGACAAGAACATTGACAAGGCATACGAAAAATACAGGGACAGCCTACCTGGGGGTCCCAACACTAGGCCGTCTATGCCTGGAAATTGGCGAAATCCAATGGTTAATAGCTTGAATGTAATCCCTAGGACACCACCAAAGGCGCCACCAAAGCCACCAACGGGTGGGGGATCAACAAAGAGGGCCCCCAAGATGGGCGGCGGCGGCGGCGGAATTAGAATCGGCCTACGCCGCGGAATTGGAGATCGATAATGGCACCACGTAAGTTTACTCCTATTGCCGATGGCGGCCGCAAGGATAAGGGTACCGGCAAGGCTAAGAACGTTGTTGGGGCCAAGCCTAAGGTTTACGGAAACAGCAACTATAAGCCAACAGCAAAAAGCAAGTCTAGCACTAAATACTCGGTAGGGCCAGGAGAAAGCTACGATGGAGTGCGATGGGAAATGGCCCCTAAAACTGAGCGTGAACAGCGGAAGAAGAACTTAGGTCCAATTGGGAGCATCTTTGGAACTGCCCTAGACGTGCCTACTGCTCTTTGGGAGCTGTCAGGCTCACGTAAGAACATCATCTACCGACAGGGTAAGACACCAACCAAGCGCCAGTCAGGCAAGTAATTGCCGGCCAACCCGCGCAACTATAAGCAAGAGTACGACCGGTATCAGGGCAAGCCTGACCAGGTCGATAACCGCGCATCCAGAAACAAGGCTCGCGCTAAGGTCGCTAAGAGCAAAGGCAAGGCTGCAATCAAAGGCAAGGATATCGACCATAAGGACGGTAATCCTCGCAATAACTCACTTGCCAATCTACGACCACAGAGCCGAAGCCTAAACCGACGGAGACTGAATGGCTGAGATTAGGACGACCGCAGATGCGATGAACGCTGGCCTGCGTACGTCCACTACCCGCGGAGCCCAGTGGCGGGTCGGCCAGTACCTTGACTTTGGTCAAAGCGGCGTCAAGGGATACTGGAGAATCAAGGAGATCGTCAAGTACGACTTCAACAACCCGGCAGACGTTGCCAAGTGGGAGGCCACTGAGGGTTGGAACTTCGAGCGCATCAAGCAAGGTGGCGGAAGGCTACTTGAGCAGGTGATGAAACCTAACTCAAAGACCTTCCTCCTGGAACGAGTAGATTCTCTACCAGAAGGCGAGACAGCAATCAAAGAGCCTATGGGCTACCAATATGGACCAGAGGGCAAAGCGTACGACCCAAGCTTTATGAAGCTGAATCAAACCCCGGCTGCTGTCGCCCCCTCCGCTCCGGCAGCCGGGGCTACTTCCGGCAAGGGCAAGATTATTTACGTATCCAACCTATTTGACGTACCGGATGGTGGAGTCGCGGCCTGGGGAGCGAACCTAAGGAACTACACAACCGGGACGGCTACTAAGGGAGCCGGTCAAGCAGAGGCGGCAGCAGGTAGGGACAACTGGATTGGTATCCCTACCAAGAAAAGCGCTAGTGTTTTCCTTTCTGACGCAGATCTAAAGGACTCCACGTTCTCGCGCCTTATGGATCAGCAACTTAACGCTATCCAGGAAACACTTGATTCCGGTAGAGATGTTTACTTCCCTGAAAATGGCGTTGGCACGGATAGGGCCGAACTGGCCCAGAGAGCCCCAGAGATTTTCAGCAGGTTAAATCGAAGACTAGAAGATATTGGAATTAGAAATGTAAACGAAGACGGCGGAAACATTATTGGGCCCAATGGAGAAGAGACCGGACCAACGGTAGACTCCAGGGAGATCCGTGAAAGCGTTGGCAGAAACGCAGGGGTAGAGGTATCGCACTTGGATGCGAAAGCTCCTGTTGAGGCAGCTGCGGCGCCGAAGGTGCCCAAGGCGCCCATGCCTCCATTTAAAATCAATGGCGGACCAGATGGCAGCCGCACCTTCCGCCAAGAAGTTGCCTACAAGATCGAGAACAAC
>Ga0209107_10002122_pt1 | contig 11042 bp, 10 predicted proteins | sample LakErihyJuly2011_2_FD_187460 | JGI IMG/M metagenome (GOLD analysis project Ga0209107, IMG submission 187460) | Freshwater microbial communities from dead zone in Lake Erie, Canada - CCB hypolimnion July 2011 (SPAdes) (version 2) | ecosystem: Environmental > Aquatic > Freshwater > Lentic >... | reverse complement strand
TATTTACGCATTTGTAAAGCATCTAATGGTTTTTCTATAGAGACGTCTACTGAAGACACGGATTTTGCCTTTGGAGATATGTTTTTAAAAAAAGAATTGTTTAATTCAGATGTATTCGACCGAGGACGACTACTAACAGAATTGTCTTTAGTGCCACCTCTTAAAGAATCACCTTTTTCATCGAACGAAATAGAAAACGAATGGATATTTTGGTTCAATTCATAATCTACCGCATTTTGGATACATACAGTTTCCAATTCATTCATAAAATTCAATAACTTAATATTAATATTCTTCGCTTTGAAATACATTTCAATACCAGTATTAGCACCTAACCCTTTATCAAATGGTGCCTCCATTTTTAAATCATAAACGTATACGTAAAGCGGCCATCCTTTTGACGGATGAAAATCAAGACCCTTTTGACCGCATGTTCGTGTTCCTCGTCCAACTACCTGTTTCTGGTCTGCCTGTGTTAATGTGGGTTCGAATATGTGTACATATTTAATGTCAAATAAATCGATACCTTCTTTGTATCCTCCATCCATCAATATAATACGAATGTTTTCACCATATATATTATCAGGACGCTCATTAAACCGACCCAAAATTTCTTTTTTCGTTACTACGCTAATTGGTTCATCATACACGGATGTGGAGCATAACATATACAAATTATTGTATTTCGTTTTTTCCAATTCTCCGTTAGATAACAACTCGATTTTTCCCCAGTTTTTCTTACCCATTTTAGGTTCTGCTCTATATCCTAAATTCATACCATCAGCAATTAAAGCACTCGCTAACAATTTTACACCAGCCATGGACGATTTTGAATCCGAAAAAATAAAATGTTTAAATTTCTTTCCATACTGAGCCATATCCTTAGCGTCTAAATCCTTGATTTTATTCAATAATGTAAGGGTTTTTGGAGAGACAAGTTTCAATGTACTAATAAAATCGCGCTTCATATTAGGACGCTTAAGTGTTTCTAAATAATTTTTAACATCAGTAGTCGTTTCAATTTCATTTTCTTCGCATACCGTTTTAGAAGGAAAATAATCTACAAAATCGTAAAAGTATTTGTAATCAGTTGGAAAAGAAAAATTACTATATTTTCGAATGCAGCTCGGATCATATTGAATATATTTAGATGGCAATGTATTTTCTAACAATTTGGAATTTTCAAGGCGTCTTGCTAATAATCTATTCATTTGTGCTAAATTATCCTTTAATATTTCCGGATTTTCTTGTTCCTTATCGTATTCAAAACTAGCATCACTGTTTAATTTTATATTTGCTGATTTAGACGACATCAATGGAGAACTACTCGGTTTAGACCCACTTTTAGGGTTCGATATAGTGGTCAGTGACGACATAGATCCACGTGACTTCTTACTACTTGATTTCGAAGACATTTTATATATATATATTATATTATATTACCTGATGATAACTGCTATAAAACATAATTTAATATTAGATTATGTGTTAGTAATTAACTATTTTAAAACCCCCCAGGAAATTTCACTAGATTAGCACCAATACCAAAGCCGGCGCCGGAACGTGCTGTCACACCCATCGAAGGTATGTATGTATCCAAAATAGCGAATGTTGCGGCAGCAGTTAGAGCCAACAATGCGATTTCTTCAAGATTTAATGTACGTTTAGGGATGGCGAATGCTGCAATTGCAACCATCAAACCTTCGATTAAATACTTTATAATACGCTTAATTAACTCAGTCATATTAAACATCTTTATATAAAATAAATAGAAAAAAATATTATTAAAGTTAAATCTAATTAAAATACTTAAAGACAAAAAACACTAAATATGTATAATGACTGAAAAAACTAATACCGGTAAAAAATTGGCTTTTGAGCGAAAGAACAGAACGAATGGAACTCCTAATCCTAAATATGTTGACTTGTTGGATGTTGACAAATCTATAGCAGGACAAAATTTTGGTTGTTTTTCTTTTATTTCGCCAGATAAGATTCTTAAACAGAAAGAAATGTTTTTCTTTGAAGAATTCCTAAAGAAGTGGGAGATGAACAAATCTATGGAAAAGTTTCATCAGTTCTTAAATTTTATTTCCTTTAAATACAAACTAAAGTTCGACGAGGTTACTAAAGACTTGGAAGAGTTTGTAAAAGAAGAACGCGAGACTATTATTAATTCTTCTATTGAAGATGATTATAAAACTTTTTTAGATAAGGAAGAAGAAGAACTTGAAAAATTGTTTAATACCAAACACAACTTTCAAACTTCTGTCAGAGGATTTAAGTCCAGAGGCAATTTTGCTTCACAAGAAGAAGCCGAAATACGTGCTAAGCTTTTACGAGAGGTTGACCCTAACTTTGACGTCTTTGTTGGACCTATTGGAACTTGGCTTCCTTGGGAGCCTGAAGCATATAAGACTGGACGTGTTGAGTATATGGAAGAAGAACTTAACCAACTCGCACAAGAAAAGAAGAAGAATGAAACGATTGCCAAAACCGCATTTGAAAATCGTGTTAAAGAAACGAAGCAGAAGGCGATTGAAGATAATAAAAAGAATGCGGCAAAACACGGTAATTTGGTCACACAAGATATTGACACTGATGGTAATTTAATTGGTGCTGGACAAAACACAACTGAATCCGCATTAAAGGATTCTGATACTATTTCTGCTGCGGATATTCGTTCTGAACTTTTCGATGGAGAAAATATTGTTGTTGGCAAGACGGATTATGGCCAAAGCCAATTGAAGTCTGGACCATTCGCAACTAAGAAACTAGATTAAATACATAACCATTTTAACAAATTATATAATATATTACGTATCATGTACTATATTATACTTCATATGGATTCGCATTTAAAATGCTCTGAATAGCCTCTTCTTTAAAATTTGTATTCGCATTATATTGGTTCAGTCTAAATTGTAATAACATTCGCTGTTCTTCTTGATTTATATTTCCTGATTGTTGAAGTATTAATCCATCGACTATTGCCTTTATAGATCTTTTAAATTTTTGAATGAAAAAATTAAGGCTTTCTGGATTCATATCTTCGTATCCTTTTTCATGAATTGCTGAACCTCGTCTTACAGTGTCTCTGAATTGTATAAATTTCAAATAATAATATAGTTTTTCATCTAAAATAGCCTCTATATTTGGACATCTAAACATCATTTCTTGTTCTAATGTATTATTATACATTCTGAATACTTGTGGATGTTCAAAATACGGCCTGACATTTTCACTAATGTTTCCGAAGCCAATATCACATAACGCTGTGTATCTGCCTGAAGAATTTAAATATGATATTTTAACTATGTCTTTTCCAAATGTTTTACCACCTGTATTCGGTAGATCTAACGATATATTTATAATGCCTTCTAGAAACCACTTTATCAAAAAAGATATATGTTCCGCTATATTTCTCATTTTCCATTCATTGTATATAATGCTATCATTATGCGTTATTAGTATATCTATGTCATCGCTAATATATTTGGATGTATTTTTGATTTCTGATAAAACAAACTGAACTGATTTTCCTCCTTTAAAAATGAAATTATAATCTTGGTCGTTCATTGTATTTGAAATTATACCTAATAATAATAAAATTATACATAATGCTGTATTTGTATTTACAAAGTCCATTTGTTGCTCTTGTGTTTTTAATTGGAATTCTGGATTTTGCCGTGTGTAATATGCTGGAAACATGCTTTCTACCATTTCACAAGTAGACCAGGCATTTGGTTTAAATCCTTTCCTATAAATAACTTTGTGAATTTCGTCTTGTGATAATAATTCTCGTATTTTTTCCCTTAATGTAAACAGGTCTATACCCTTACTGGCAAACAGATCTCTCCAAAATCTAGGTGCTACTTCTATATTATAGCCTACTTTCGGTACGTTGATTGGAACTTTTAGTTTTACTACTGTTTGTTCTACTATTGGTTCTACTACTATTGGTTCTTCTACTATTGGTTCTTCTACTATTGGTTCTACTACTATTGGTTCTACTTGTTCTGGTTCCAATTGAGGTTCTTCTACTATTGGTTCTACTACTTGTATTGGTTCTTCTACTTGTATTGGTTCTCTTATTGGTTCTCTTATTGGTTCTCTTGTTGGTTCTAATTGAGGTTGTACTTGTATTTCTGGTTCTCGCATTATTTCATCGAATACTGGCTTTATTTCGTCTGGTAAATTATCTCTGGATAATCCATAACGCGGGTCTAAAAGTATTCTAATATTTTCTACTTGTCCATTTTCTACAGAACGAATGAAAGCAGTTTCTTTTCCAGTTAAAGTATTGTATGCATTTATATTTCCACCATTTTCATAAAACAATAATAATAATTTGCTTTTAATTTCGTTGTTAGTTATGTTGTCCATTATAACAGTTGGAATTGAAACATAATCTACTACATCTTTCAAAACAGGTCGTCTATTAGCATCGATATTAATTAATGTATTTATCAAAATGTTGTTTTCTTTAAAAAAATTGTTTAGATTTTTTATAAAAGTTTTGATTTGATTATTACTTTTACTTTTCCAATTAATAAGCGGATACAATAAATCGCAAAATTGTAGTCTAAATGTTTTTAAATCTCTATACTTATCGACTATAACTGGATCACCAGCCCGTTGTTTACGACGTGTATATCTTTTATTTGGTTTCGTTTTTTTCTTTGTTATACGGTTTAGTTTTCTATTATTTTTTTTAGTTACCATAATATAATTATATAAAATAAACTGTGATTATATAAAATTGAATTTAATTATCATATTGTAGTTAATGTAGTATAAACAATGTGTGAATTTGTAAGAAATTTAGAAGAATTATTATATTTAACAAGTCAAAAAGTGCGTTTAGTTAAACATTTATCTAAAAATTATAAAGAAAATATTCATTATATTATTGAACGACATAAATTTAAAACAATAAAACAAAATGGAGGGCAAAATAAAATAACATTTCTTCTTACAGAAGAAACATTTGAATTGTTGAAAAATTCCTTTAATTTAAGGAATAGATATATTGTAGAACTAAATGAAAATATAAAACAAATAAATATTGGAATGTGCGTAGAAAATCAAACAATTGGATTTATTTCAAACGCATATAGCAATATGTTAAATGTTAAACGTCAGTTTACTATAGGTAAATATAGAGCAGATTTATATTTTGTTGACTATAAATTAGTTATTGAATGTGATGAAAACAACCACAATGATAGAGACCCTGAAAATGAAAAAATAAGAGAATTATATATAACATCATTGGGAAATAAAATAATACGATTTAATCCTAATGAAAAAAATTTTGATTTATCAAATATATTAAGAGAAATCAATTCTATACTATTTAGCTGAATATGTAAAATTTGTTATTACATTTACTCCTTTTTCTCATTCAATACGCCCATTATTTACTCCAATCATTCAACTTACGACATAAAGGACATAACCTTTTTTGTTCATTGGTTTCAAATACTTCTTTGGTTATATTATACCAACAATCATTACAAATTTTATGGTTACATTTTAGTATTAGCATACTTTTATTTTCTAAACATACACAACAATCTTCTACTTCATTTGTATATGTATGTTTTCCCATTTGAACCGCACAATTCATACACATGCCATTATGACAAAATGATACCCATTTTGGTTGTTTTGTATTACAATATTTATAATTTCTACATTCAATTGGTATACAACAATTAGAAGGACAAAATCCATTATGTTCTCTATGACCACAAACACATACTTCATTATAATCAGTTGTCTCTTCGTTAAAACATTCGCAACCACATTGTGCTAAACATTCACCATTACCATTACACGATGACATTTTAATTAGTTAATTCTAATATTTTTATATTATAATTAAATTATTTCTATATAAAACTTGCTTTTATATTTTGAAAGCAAGAATAAGAATATAAAACTTGCTTTTATATTTAAAAAGCAAGAATACGAAACCAAGTTTACCATTTACTCTTTTTGACCGCTATTTTTGGCCCTTGACCGCGTTTCTTCACGTTATTCGGGTCATATTGCTCGTCTTCCTCGTCATTATTTAACTGTTTTGATATTTCCCAGAACTCTTTTGACCCCAATCTGAAGTCATTATGAGCATCTGCCTTATACCAAAACACCTGATCCTGTAATTTATTGGACTTTGAGTTGTTATTTATCACTAAACACTCGAAATTCTCAGTGCATTGATCCATTACTTGACAAAACGACTCCAATGTGGGAAACATACCCGCATAATTTTCATAAATTCGTTTCCTATTGGCAATATATGGCTCTCTCAAAATAAACACGTAATCGATATTTGTTCGCAGCGTTGGTGGTATGCCTAAAGGATATTGCATTGTGATGAGTAACATGACCTTCCAATGACGTCCATTCATAAAAAGTAATCGCATCATTTTATCACGTGCCCAAGTGTTGTCGTACAAACAATCATCTAAAATAACAAAAGTTCTAGGATCAATAGTGCTTCTATTGAATTGTTCCATTTCTTTCTTTATTTGTTTCAATACACCACGCTGTCGTTTTAAAACGTTTTCAATTATAACAGTGTTGTACTCATTATGAATGAATAATTTAGGCACTAATTTTCCGTAAAAGCCGTTGCCTTCTTCTGTACCGGAGATAACAGTGCCTATAGGGATGTCTTGATGATAATATAACAAATCTCTTACTAAAAACGATTTTCCAGTATCACGTCGCCCAATCAAGACAACTACAGGACCTTTAGACTCGTTTGGTTTAAAACTTATACTCTTCATATCAAATCTTTTTAATTCTAAATTCATATACTATTCGATGTGAAAATTAATTTGATAAAATAAACTTATAATTTATTGCTTTTTATGAATTATGAATATAATTAGAATTAAATTTATTTAGGAATTAAAATAAGTTAAATATAAAATTTATTTATATTCTATTTAGCTAATGACTATTACCGTAGACTACCAAAAGCGCAAGAATACAAACCTATTCATTAAATTTCAAACGAACAAGGGTACTAAATTAACGAACATCCAAAATTACATGCCTATATATGAACGTTTTTTTTCATTAAACAATACAAATTATAATTCCATTAATTTAAATCATCAACTGTATATTTCCGACATAAAAGATATACATGAAAATGATATTTGCAATGAAAATATCTTCACTTGTAAACTAAAAAATATAACAGATAATGTTCAGTCATTATCTAAAACTGTATTTATAAAAATGGCGCCTCTTTTAGACCCATTCAAGTATATAATAGGTAAATATCCATATAATGACCCAAATTTATTTAATTTACCGTCATTTGATAAAACCATTAATGTACATCCTAAAATTATGGAACAAAATAATTCAGCATATATAGATGGGTTATTCTCATTTTTAACTAGTAAAGTATTACATCAACATAATTTTATACACGGAGTAGATTATTATGGATCATTTTTAGCCATTAAAAATGAATATAAATTGAATATTATTGATGATATAGATTATTTGGTTCAGTCTGATTTTTTCAATAAACAAAAAAATGTATTATTTGATGTTGAAGATTTTTCTCATTTATTGGATGATGAAAAAAAACCGTTAAAACCTTTAAAAATTTCTACTAGTTTAAAATCTAATTCCTCTATTAAATCGATTGATGATTCTATGTTTGAAAACATTTTTGAAAATGACAGTGAACATGTTTCTTTAACAGACATTAAGAATATGGGACTCGATATTGTTGATATAACAAATTCATATGAGGTCGAAACCGATAAAACCAATCAGAAAAAAACCGAAACCTTAAAATCAGGATCAACATGTTCTTCTAGAACATCTCATACAAACGATAATGATGAAAATGATTTTATGAACAATAAAATGAATTACGACGATGAAGAGATGGAAGAAGAAAATATGGATGAAGAAAACATGGATGAAGAAAACATGGATGAAGAAAAAATGGATGAAGAAAAAATGGATGAAGAAAAAATGGATGAAGAAAAAAACATGGATGAAGAAAAAAACATGGATGAAGAAAAAATGGATATAGAAGAAATCATGGATGTAGAAGAAGAAGATGAATATGAAGATGTTGACAGTGATGACGAAAAAGAAGAAAAACTTATTTTAACCTTTCATAAATTTCCAGTGCAAGTGATTTGTATGGAACAATGTGAGGATACATTTGATAATTTAATTATTAATGGAACATTAACAAACGATGAGTGGTTTTCAGCGTTAATGCAAATAATAATGATTCTTATAACATATCAAAAAATGTTTTCGTTTACACACAACGACCTACATACAAACAATATAATGTATATACCCACTAACAAAAAATTTATATATTACACTTATAAAAAAAAAACATATAAGGTGCCTACTTTTGGTAAAGTGTATAAAATAATCGATTTTGGTCGTGCGATTTATAAATTTAACGGAAACATATTTTGTAGCGATAGTTTTCAAATAGGAGGAGACGCTGCGACACAATATAATACAGAACCATATTTTAACGACAAAAAACCTAGATTAGAACCTAATTTTAGTTTTGATCTTTGTCGTTTAGCTTGTTCTATATTTGATTATGTGGTGGATGATTTAGAATTAATAAAAAACTTAGATACTTGTTCTCCAATAATAAAACTAATTGTTGAATGGTGTATGGATGATAACGGAATCAATGTTTTATATAAAAATAATGGTGCTGAAAGATATCCAGATTTTAAATTGTATAAAATGATTGCAAGACATGTTCATAAGCATACTCCTAATGCGCAACTCGACAGACCAGAATTTAGTAATTTTATTATTTTAAATAAAAATATTTCGAAGGGTGAACAAATCATAAATATCGATGAATTGCCTTGTTATTGTTAAACGTTTATTTATTATAATTTTATTTATCATATATAATTATAAATAAAATGTCAAATTTTGGATTTATTATTACGAGACATGTTAATTCGTTTAATACTAACAAATATTGGAATCAAAGTATAAAACTAATAAGAACGTTTTATCCTTTAAAACAAATCGTTATTATAGATGATAATAGCAATCAAGAATTTTTGAAGGCTGATTTTGACTATAAAAATGTAACTGTAATTCAATCTGAGTATCATGGTAGAGGAGAATTGTTGCCGTATGTATATTATTTAAAATATAAATGGTTTCCGAATGCTGTTATATTACATGATAGTGTATTTGTTCATAGACGTATACCATTTGAATTATTCAATTTACCTGTAATGCCTTTATGGCACCACCCATATGATAAAGAAAATCTTCATAATATTTTACGTATAACAACAGCATTAACTAATAAATATAAGTTAATACCAAAATTAACAGGGTCTGAAATTAATATTCTTGGTTTAAATAAAATTAGGAACGAAAATTTTAATTTATGTTTTGGTTGTCAAGCATATATTAAACTAAATTTCTTAGAATTATTACAAAAAAAATATAATATAACTAATCTAGTGAATGTTGTACACAATAGAAAAGACCGTTGTTCTTTAGAACGTATATTAGGATTATTATTTTGCGAAGAATACCCAAGTCTGCTAAAAAGCAAATCTATATTTGGTGATATAATAACAAAAAACAAAAACTTTAGGTATAATTATGACCATTATACTTCAGATTTAACAAATGGAAAAATAATATATCCATTTGTTAAAGTTTGGACTGGTCGCTAAAGACTTTGACTGACCGCTAAAGTTAAAAAGGTGGGTTATCTGTAAATGCCATAGGTGTACCTGAGGCAATTGTTTCTTTTATTGCTGGTTCAACTTGTCCTAAAATAAAATTACCAATTACTACACTAAAATATACAACTAATGAATCTCTAATTAAAAATTTCAATGGTTTTGGCTCTTTATCAACGTATCGCATTTCTAAAAATTTAATTATAAAAAATATTACAGACATGATCGCAGCTACAAAAAATATATTGTCCATCTTACAATATATTTTTACAATTCAACCACGTAAAAAACGCAATTATTATGCTAAAATCTCTATATCTTCCAATAATATATCGTTTTTCAATTTGTCTAGTGGTTGGTCAATTATATTCATATCTAAACCGTCTAATGATATATCTTCATTTGAAATGGTTAATTTGTCATCATCATCTTCCTCTTCCATTTTTCTTTTAATATTTCTTAATGTGCTAATTTCTTCTAGTCTCTCTATATTTTTAGGAGCAGTAACAAATTCCTCCTTACCATGTTTATTCATAACAGTGTCTACGTCATTAAATTTTATATTTTCTTTTATTTTTTCTCCTCCTTCAACAATTGTTTGAGTTTCCACCTTCTCAATTGGTTTTTCAATAATTTGTTCTTTAATTTCTTCTACAACATCTTCCTCAACAGTTTCATCCATGTATGCTTTTAATATGCTTTCAACAGGGATACTGTCTCTAACAGCGTTCAATATACATTCCTGAACTATAATTTCTAATTCTCTGGTATGTTTTTGAATTTGAAGAGGAGCAATATTGATTTCGAATAGATAAACATTTTTATATACCTTTCTAGCTACATTAACATATGCTTTATGAATAAAATCATCTAATTTAGGTATATTAATATCTATTTTCTTTTGTTTTTGTCCTACACGCATAGCAGTTAATAGTTTTAATTGGATAATATGAATACAAGTAACCAATTCTTCTAAATATGAACACCCACTTTTTTCAATAATTCTTTTTCGCTCTGTTTCAATAATTGTTGAATTCCATTTAGGAATTCGAGCAATAAAATTTTGGAACGTCATTAAGTATTTGTCTAGTTCCCCATTTTCCCTACATAATTTATAGGATTCATCAAAAATAGATTTGAATCCTTCAAGAATTAAAGGAGTTAAAATCGTCAATAAACGAGCACCCCATTCATTCTTTGATTCATGCAACGAACTAACGTTAAAATCGTCCATATTGTAAAATATAAATTTTAAATTTTTATTTTTTAAACTAATTATCACTATAATTTAATAATTTT
>Ga0209107_10002121_pt1 | contig 11045 bp, 12 predicted proteins | sample LakErihyJuly2011_2_FD_187460 | JGI IMG/M metagenome (GOLD analysis project Ga0209107, IMG submission 187460) | Freshwater microbial communities from dead zone in Lake Erie, Canada - CCB hypolimnion July 2011 (SPAdes) (version 2) | ecosystem: Environmental > Aquatic > Freshwater > Lentic >... | reverse complement strand
AACTAAATAATACAAAAAAGTAAATAAACTATTTAGTAATATTTAGTAATATTTAGTAATATTTAGTAATATTTAGTAATATTTAGTAATATTTAGTAATATTTAGTAATATTTAGTAATATTTAGTAATATTTAGAAATATTATTTGTGTTATAAATAAGAAAAATAAGTATTTTTAATTTATTAAATGGAATTAAACTATAGAAAAAATAACAACAAGCAACTTTTTGAAACAATTAGCAATACTGAAACTTTGAATATGACAAATATACAAAATTATTTTCCATTATATAACCAGTTTTTTGATTTAAATAGTAATAATTATAATACTATTAATCTAAATAATAGTTATAAATTAGAAGCTATAACAGATAAAATTAATTATAATAAATTTTTAGGTACAATATGTGATATATGTAATAACGTATGTAGCAAAAATATTTTTATTAAATTTAGTCCATTAATAGACCCAGTTAAATATATGTTAGGAAAATATGATAATAGTTATAATATTTTAGAATTACCTAAATTTTATAATAATAATCATATAAATAATAATAGTGATTATCACAAAAAATATAAAAAAATATTAGATCCAAATAACTCAGCATATATTGATGGTTTTTTTTCATTTTTATCTAGTTGCTTATTAAACAACTATAGTTTTTATAATGGATTAAATTATTATGGTGCATTTTTAGGAATAAAAAATAATTTTAAAGTCAATATTTCGGAAGATTTAGAATTTTTAAATGAATCTGAGCATTTTCACAAATATAGAAATAATTTATTTACAATTGAAGCAAGTGAAAAAATGAAAAATATTTTTGGCAAAACTAATAAATATAAAAAATCATTATTAATAAATACTCCTAGCACTAATGAAATAAATATTGAAGACATAATAGAAGATTTAACCGAAAATTTAAATACAAATTTAAATATTACTAATCTAAATAAACTTGAAGAAACATGTTTAGAAAATAAATCATTAATTCAAGAAGAATTAGAATTGACATATGAAAATTTAGATATTTTAGATAAATTATCTACAAAATCCAGTAATTATAATACAAGTAAAAATGAAACAACTAATTCGGAATCGTGTTCTTCTAGGTCATCAAATACAGAATCATTATATACAAATACAACTGAGTCAGATGAATCAAGTAGTGAAGAAAGTTATGATGATGAAGAAATATTTTGTTCAATAGATAAATTTCCTGTTAAAATTATACTACTAGAATGTTGTGAAAATACATTAGATTCTTATATTTCCAGTAAAAAAATTAAAGATGATGAATGGGAATCTATTATTTTACAAATATTATTTACATTAATTACATATCAAAAAGTTTTTCATTTTACTCATAATGATTTACATACAAACAACATAGTTTATGTAGTAACAGAAAAGAAATATTTGTATTATAAATTTAACAATAGTCATTATAAAGTTCCTACATTTGGCAAAATATATAAAATAATTGATTTTGGAAGAGCCATTTATAGGTTTAAAAATAAATTTATATGTAGTGATAGCTATTCTCAAGATGGAGATGCTGCTACACAATATAATTGCGAACCTTATTTAAATGAAAATAAACCGCGTTTAGACCCTAATTATAGCTTTGATTTGTGTCGCTTAGGATGTAGTTTATTTGATTATTTTATTGATGATTTAGAGGATATTAAAAAATTAAAATCTCCTATTAAAAAACTAATGATAGAATGGGTTTTTGATGATAAAAATAAAAATATATTGTATAAAAATGATGGTTCTGAGAGATACCCTGATTTCAAACTATATAAAATGATAGCGCGTAATGTTCATAAGCATACTCCACAAAATGTATTAAAAAAACCACTATTTGAAAATTATATAATAGCAAAAAAGAAAATTAATAATCCAGAAGCAATATTTAATATTGATAGCTTACCAATTATGGTGTAAAATATATTTTATATTTTATAACAAAATATAAAATATAAAATATAAAATATAAAATATAAAATATAAAATATAAAATATAAAATATAAAATATAAAATATAAAATATAAAATATAAAATATAAAATATAAAATATAAAATATAATATTAAAAATCTGGTTCATTTGTAAAAGCACTTAGTGATTCTTTTGAGTTGCCTATTATTTCATTAATATTGAGTTGTTCCAATCCAAACATTGAAACCATACTGCACAAAAATACTATTAAACTATCTTTTGTGATATTTTTAAATGATTTTTCTTCTTTTGTTATATATTTCATGTCTATTATTTCATATATCATAAATATAATACTAATTGCTAATGATGGTAATATAAAATTCATTTATTATTATATTATTACAAAATAAATGAATTTTATATATATAACGAATTAACTTATTAGTTTATTATTAGTTTATTATTAGTTTATTATTGGTTTATTATTGGTTTATTATTAGTTTATTATTAGTTTATTATAATTGTTCAATATCTAAATCTAAATCTAAATCTAAATCGGATTTTTCATCATCAGTACTTATTTCAGTTTTTAAATCTAAAATATCTAAGTCTATTTCGTCGGGATCATTTTTAATATTTTTAATATTTAATTCGCTCGCCGGGATTTTCATTTTATCTATTTTTAATTTGTAATTTTCTTCTATATCTGAATCATTATTAGACTCACTATTAGAGTCATCATTAGATTCATCTTTAGATTCATGTTTAGTATTATAACTAGACTCTAATTTTGATATATATGGAGTCTCGTTATTTTTAACTATTTCTAAATTGTCTTCATTTAAATCTTTTGTGGCATTTTTAAGTGCTTTCTTTAAGTTTGTTTTACTTTCTTCTTTTATTTTTTCAAGTGCCTCTTTTTTAATTTTTTCTAATTCTTTTGCTTCTTTTAGTTTATTAAGTTTTTCTAATGCTTCTTTATCTGTGACAATTTCTTTCTTTTCTTCCACTTCAACATCTGTTTCTTGTGTCTCATCTAAATACATTTGTAATATGTGTTCAATAGGAATGCTATCTCTTATTGTATTTAAAATACATTCTTTTACTATTAATTCTAATTCTCTATTATTTTTTTGTACTTGTAATGGTTTTATATTTGCTTCAAATAAATATATATTAACATATACTTTTCTAGCAACATTTATATATGTTTTATGTATAAATTTACCTAAATCTGGTATATCAATGTTAATTTTTTTTTGTTTTAATCCTACACGTGAAGTTGTTAATGATTTTAATTGAGTAATATGAACACAAGATAATAAATCTTCTAAATAGTTACATGCGCTTGATACAATTATTCTTTGTTTTTCATTTTCAACTATTTCAGAACTCCATTTTGGTATATTATTTAAAAAATTTTGAAATGTCATTAAATATTTAGACTCTTCATCATTTTCTTTACAAACATTATAGGCTTCTGAAAAAACAGATCTTAAACCTTCAATAATACATGGTGCTAAAGTATTAGTTAATCTAGCACACCACTCATTTTTTGATTCAATTATTGTTGATAATGTATAATCATCCATATTTATAGTTTAATTTTTATTTTTTAAATAAAAATTAAACTAAATTATTTAGTTAATTATTTAGTTACTTAATTAGTTAATTAAATATTATTAAATATTATTAAATATTGAAAAGTTTATAGTACAATTATTATTATAAAAATATAATAATATAAATATTAAAAATTCTTCACACCTTATTTCCTTTTTATAAATATCAAAAAAAAATACAAATTTTAAAAAGTCTGATTTAAAATTGGAACTATTTGTAAAATATTCTAATAAATTATTAGCACTAATTCCTTTATTATATATTAATGAACTATAATTGATTAATACTATATTTTTAGAATTAGCACTTAAGTCTTTCATAGCATTATCTAAATTTTTAATGATTATTGCTAATTTGCTATTAAATTTATTATTATTACAGTTATTTATTGCTAAAGACTTATAAATTGTGTTTATATTATTAATATTACAAAATATTTCACAAAATCTAGATAATATTGGTCTAATAATTTTTGACTTATTTGCCGTAACAATAAAAAATCTTGTATTACTATATATTTCAATTGATCTTCTTAGTGCTGATTGAGCATCTAATGTTAAACTATCAGCATTTAATAGTACAATTGATTTGAAATTTGTTATATTTTTATGAATTATTGTGTTTGCGAAAAATCTTAAATTGTCTCTTATAAATTTTATATTTCCTTTTCCCAAACTACAATTTAATATGAGTGTATTATTTTCAATATTTTTATAATTTTTATAAATATATAATAATAATTGCTCTAATAAAGTTTTTTTCCCAATTAAATTATTTCCGTATAATAATAAATTTGGTAAATTATTTTTATCATGTAACTCTTTCAAATTTTGTAACATTATTTAAAAGTAAAAAAAAATATTTAAATTAAAATATTATTTACATAATTAATACATATGTCTATATTATTAGTATTACATAATAAATATATATTTATTAACATATTATGAGACAAATATAGTATGAGACAAATATATAATATAATTTTTTTTATATGTAATCTTTGTGAATTGTCACATAAATTGTTTGAAAAAAATACTAATAAAATTATTGATGTTGTTGAAAATAATTTAATACATTATTATTCTAATAATAATCTTAATATTTATTATGAAAAACGCATTAAATCAAAAAAACGCATTATTTCAAAACTACAAAAATTCAAAATACCATATGATATATATGGATTAAGAATTATATATAATTCTAATACTGATTACTATAATACTAAAATTGCCTATATTATAAAAAATATTATATATGATAATTTCAATACATTAGATTTTATAAGTGATGATTATATAGCGAGACCAAAAAATAATAATTATCAAAGTTTACATCTCTATATTGTGTGTAATTTGTTAATAGAAATTCAAATAAGAAATACGAATATGCATAATGTGTCTGTTAATGGAACAGCATCAGATTATTATTTATAAAGTTTTTATTTAATTGTTTAATTGTTCAAAATTTAATATTTTAAGCAACACTTGTGAGAGATTTAGTATAAGGGTTATTTTTAAATGCGCTCAATAATGATTCGTCCATTCTGGACGCATTATAATTTACATCATAACTTTGCATTCCATTTATTTCTCCCATAAATTCTCGCGATGGAATAATGCTTTGATTGTTATTTGTAATTAATTGTCTATTTTGTTGAAAAATAGCATCGTTGCGAGAGGTTGTTGAATTATTCTGATTATTAAATAAACTCATATTTCCTTGGTTAGGACGCGACTCATATGTCTTATTAGCAATATTTTGTTGAGCATAAGCACTATTGTAGGGTCTTAATCCTTGAATATTTGAATTTCCATTACCAATATATTCTTTATTTGTGCTTGTTCTTTGATTATTATAATTTTGATGTTCAGTTACCATATAAGCATTTCCACTATTATTTTGTCCTTGAACATTTACATAGTTCATATTTATTTTATTTGTTGTCATTTCTCTGTTTGTTACTTTTGTTTTATCGTGAGAATTAAATAAGTGTCCCGTGGGTGTTAATCCATTTACATTTCCTGTTTCTCGTAAATTACCTATTACATTTTCTTTGCGTGTAGGTCTAAAAATGTCTAATATAGGAGCAATTGCTGCCTTTGCCATCCCATAAACTCCTCCAAATTCATTACCTTCCTTAGAAGTTGAGCGATTATTATTTAATATATTATAACTTTGCGAACCATAATCATTAGGATTTGCGTAATTTGTACCAGTAGCACTAGCATTACTTAATGGAAGTCCTGACAAATTTTGTCGTTTTGAGTCTTCAACTTCTGTATTAGTATATGTAGCTTGACCGCTTTGTGCACTTGAACCTGAACCATAATATTCCCTACTTGTATCATTTCTATTTTCCATTGGAATTAATTGTGTGCTTCTTATTGGTGGTGCTTGTTCTACTCCAGTTGTTGTAAACCAACGATTGGGTCCTGACTCATACGATTTATCCGGTAAATGTTTTTCAATAACACCTATTTTGCTATTGGGTCCTGCCATTTTTATAGGATGTAAAGCAGGACCTTGGTGACCGTCTAAATCAAAAGTAGTTTTAGGTTTATTTTCAGCACGTAAGTCATCAACCGATTTAGGCATCCATGACTCGCGTGCCATCATTCCAGAATTGAACCCACCACCTCCTTGTGTTCCACCAACATTAAAACCATCTGCGTTTTGGGAACCAAATCCCATATTAAGACCTGGTCCAACACGCTGTGGTTCCCATAATGTGACATTAGACATCTTCATTGATTCATTCATACGAGATTGAAAAAAATCACTATTATTAGGAGTGCCATTTGGACGATGAGAATTTTCATCCGGTCTAAATAATGGAGCTATTTCTGATTTTGAAAATTGCTGACTACCATTTCCTTGTTTAGAATCTAATATAGATTCTGTTAAATTTAAATCACCGCTGTAACCGCGTAATTTTCCACCATAATAATGTTGCATATTATTATGTTTAAATTCGTCTAAATTTGCTTGCTGACCAGATAACAAATTTACTTGCGTATTTACTATTGGATTGATTTGTGGTAATGTTTCTTCTTTATAATTTGAGAAGTTTTCTGTTTTTCCAGCTCCTCCTGATAAAAATTCTCGTTTTTGAATTTTTTCTTTACTAGCACTATTTTTTATAGTTGCCTTTTTTTCTTGCTCTGATAAAATATATATACTTCCCAATATTACAATAGGTATAGCTAAAGCTGCCATATAATTTAATATATTATAATATTAAATTATATATTTAATAATGTAATAATGAATAATATATTTAATAATGTAATAAAAAACAAGTTTCTAAATTAAAATGTGAATCTATAAAAATTATACATTTGTTATATTTCTCTCATAATCATAATTATTATTTTGTTGAAAATAATCTTTTTGAACTATTCTTGAACTAATATTATTATGAAAAGGAATACATATATTTTCTTGGGGATTTAAATGTAAGTATTTGAAATTATTAGGTACGCTTAAAGTATCATTTTTTATATTAAAATTATTAACTTCTCTATATACCCATGATGGATGAGTAGCACGTGACTGACTTGTAATTTCATCTTCATAACTTGAATAATTATTTACATTATATATATTATTGGTGTTTAAATAGTTAGCATAATTATTTTCTTTAATGCTATCACGATTTAATTTTCTATGTAAAGAAAATAAATCGCTTTCTAAATCTGTTTTATTATTTGATAAATTAGCACCCCATTTTTGTGGTTTAACATATGGATCGCTAAAATATGATGGATTTGTTCCGTTTCCTGGAACATTAATATTATAATTTCCAATATTTGTAGATTCTTCTAAATATTTCTGTATTCTACATGGGTCATCGTAAAATCTAGTAAATGCCATTTATATTAATATTATAATATTAATATAAATTTTATAATATCTTAATTTATAAATATGGAATATATTCCATGCTATTATTATCATAAATAGTAACTCTAAATGTATCAGAATAGCCTTCCACAAATACAGTATCACCATTATATAAATTATCACAACCTTGTGATGAAGTACAACTTTTATTTTTAAACCTAATAGGTAATTTAATCATTCCATTTTTGTCGTTCATTGTGTAAAAATTCCACTTATCTCTATTAGAAAATAAAGGTCTTCCTAATAAGGGTAATATTGTTTCTGCACCATTTATACGTGTTAATATACCAATTTGTCTATAATCACTATTATAAGATTGTGTTGGTACATTTATAGGTATTTTTGGTCCATTGTAATTTGAATTGTAAAAAATTCTATCATCACGAAGAGGAGCACTATATGGATTTAATAACACGTCATTTTCTCTAGTGTTATAAGAATTTCCTAAAAATGGTATTAAATCAGATGAATTATTATGATTATTTTGATTATTTTGATTATTTTGATTATTTTGATTATTTTGTGTTTTATTTAAATTTTGATTATATTTAATATTCATAAAATACAATATTGCTATTATTAATAAAACAAAAAACAATAAAGTATAATTTTCAATACATAATATGCCAGGAGGACATTTTTTAACCATATTACTTACAATAAACAAATATTATAAACAAAAATTATAAATAATATTAACAATAAGTTATTACATACTATAATTTATTACACACCATAATTTATTACACACTATGATTAAAACTTATATTAGCGGGTGGTTCTACATCATAATGTCCTGCTAACATACTATTCAATTTAGATTCTGCTTGTTTTTCTAGATTTTTATAATTAGATTGATTGCTTGATATATTAAGTCCGGCTCTTTGGACTGCATCTACAATATAACTTTTAGCAGGATTAGATGGTGGAATATAATCATCAGAATCTATATCTGTTTTTAATTTAGTTATTTTAATATCTGTTTCTTTTTTTATATTATTCATTATATCATAATTTTCTAAATTTACATTTGTAAAAGTATTTATTAAATTTATACTATTACTATTAAGTTTTGTATCTATGTTGAATATTTTCAAAGTAATTAAAATTACTAATCCTATAATATATGTAAAATTTTTGTAAGAATTATAAACCAATATAAAAAATGTAAAATATAATAACAATATTATATAATTTTTATTGAGTAAATATACAAACAGACTATAATATGTATATAAAACTATTATATAAAATATAATAGTATAATTTAAATATTCAAAATTATGTAATTTATTATTTATTATATGTACTATACTTAATTTCATAATAATATTATATTACTATAGCATTATATAATTTATAGTGTGAAATATTTATAGCATTATAAATTATATTAAGTTATTACTGACTCTTCAGTTGAGATAAGGCTTGTGTAGCACTATTAAACATACCACTCAATTTAGAAAAATCTAAATTACCAATTGAACTCATGGCATCATTTAATGCGGGAGTCATTGTTTTCAATTGTTTAATTAATTCATTTTGTTGTTTAATTAAATCTTTTGTATCAGTTGATATTGATTGAATATTATCTTTTCCCATTATTTTCTCTAAATTATCATATGCTTGTTCCATTTCTGTTGCCTTGCCCAGTTGTTTTTGCATTTGGTCCTTATTAGGAATATTATCTAATAATGCTGGTTTTAATTGTGTTAAAGGTTCTTGTTTGTTGGAACCTTTGCCTCCTGAGCCTCTGCCTGTTGCTACTGTCCTCGTTGAACCTTTGCCCATTGCTCCTGTTGCTTGTGTACCTGGTTCTTCTGATTCTCCTGGTTCTTCTGATTCTCCTGGTTCTTCTGATTCTCCTGGTTCTTCTGATTCACTTTTTTTTTTATCTGGATTATTTGAAAGATCAATACCTTCTTTCATTCCTTCTTGATAAACAAAAAAACTTCTTGACATAGTTGCTATAGTTGTTACTGCTAATGATGACCCAAGAACAATAGTCATATTTTTAGTAAAACAATAAGCAACTCCTCCTGCTAAGAAAAATAATAAAATAGCACTAAATTGTGAATTTATTATATGTCCAAGTAGTACTATAAAAGCTATTATTGCAACAACATACAAAGTTATTTTATTATTTACCAATTTGTTAAACATAGCGTTAGAATTTTTCTTTTTCATACTTTTACTCATACTTTTACTCATACTTATCTTTATATAATATTAGAAAAGAATAAATTTAATAAAATATACTAATTTTTATGAATATTACTTTATTAAGTCATTTAATATACTAATTTCTTTATCTAATTTTTTCATTTTATCTAATGTTTCCCGAATATGTAAAGTTTTTTCTTTTTTTTCTAAACTAGTTAAATATTCTAAAAGTTTTAAGAGCGCCTCATTTTGTTTATTTTTTAAACTTACTATGTGTTCAAGTTCTTTTTTTTTTGTATTTAATAATACTTCAAGTGTTTTTTTTTTACTTTCATCATAATAAGGCAAACTACGTTTTAATTCTTTATATTTATTAATATTTATTTCTTTACTACTAATAATATATGTAATCAAATCTCTAACTTTGTTATCATAAATTGCCATATTTTCTCCTAAACTTTTCACCATGTTATATTGAATATTTTATACTATAATATTATTAAATATTGTTAAATAATATTATATAAAATATTATATTTTAAGTTAATATATTATAATAATGTTGTAATTGTGTATTTGACAATCCTACTCTTTGGTCTTGACTTAAATAATTATTTGCCGTAGCATCATATCCACAATTAGATTCCCATTCACAAAAAACATAATCTGTAAGTTGATTACTCACATTTACCATTTTTGTATTAGGATTCCAGTTATAATTAATATTATAAAGTGGTTTACATTTACTACTATTACTTGGAGCAATTTTACAATTTGAACAATTTGTAAAATTTTCTAGACTATTATTATTATTATTATTATTATTATTATTATTATTATTATTATTATTATTGTAAAAATATAATACATAAATACTAGATATCAATATAAATCCTATAACAAAAATTTTGAATAATTTTTGAAAATCACTATTAGTTTTCATATTATATAGGTTACTTTTCTAATATATAGTAATATTTTTTATAAATATTTTTATAAAGATAAAATAAATAAATAAATACTATCACAAATACTATCACTACTAAATTAAATAAAGATTTAGAAGTTTAAAAGTATATATTTTAAATATTATTAATATATATAATATGGATGAATTAATAAAAAAACAATTTAATATAATTAAAAGAATATTAGAGCCATTAATAATAAATAAACGTATACGAGATAAATTACTTAGGGAAACACAAGTAAGAGAAGAAGAAATTAAAAATTTTACAGAAAAAACAGCAGCTACTAAAATAAGTCAAGCTTATAAATCATTTAAATCGTATAAATCCGTAATACTTAGAAAAAATGAAGCAGCAACTTCAATAGCACAAGCCTATAAATCTAAACTTGGACTAGTTGAAACAAATAAGCACATTGCTGCTGTATTATG
>Ga0209107_10002120_pt1 | contig 11049 bp, 5 predicted proteins | sample LakErihyJuly2011_2_FD_187460 | JGI IMG/M metagenome (GOLD analysis project Ga0209107, IMG submission 187460) | Freshwater microbial communities from dead zone in Lake Erie, Canada - CCB hypolimnion July 2011 (SPAdes) (version 2) | ecosystem: Environmental > Aquatic > Freshwater > Lentic >... | reverse complement strand
ATACGATATTATTATATAAAAAAATTAAATTATAATAATTATTTAATCAATATATATTTAAATTATGATACCTGTAATAAAGGTATTTTCATTGATAATCAGAGTTTTTTCAAAACCCATGATAAATTAAATTAAAAAATTTCATACCTAAAGTCAAAGCAGGATTAGTTTGAGTATGAAAGGCTTTTATATCTTTCTTGGTCGAAAATTCGATTAACTGGAAACAAGAATTAATAACTAGCTTCTATAGATCCAAAATGCGGATTTTTTCGTAAAAAAATTATCTGATTAAGCAGCTTTATCAAAAGGTGTTGATTTCTTTTATGAAATTGTGTTATATGGTATTTTAATAGGTTTTCCAATACTGGAGATGTATAAAGCTTCACAAGAAAGTAAAGAAAAAAAATAAATTTTGGAAAAAAAATTAGCGGATATTGAAGAAAATTTACAAATAGTAGAGAATAACTATGATAATTTATCAAAATTTAAAAAATAAATTTAATAAAAATAGCAACAAATAGATAAAATAGTGGATGATATCATAAATTAAATTTAATAAATTTAATAAGATGAAAATTTAATAATAGTAAGGAAACCTGCTGACCCGGCCATTCTCTAAGGAAATCAGATAGAAATCAATTTTCTATCAAAATAAATACAACAAATTATAAAATAAAAATAAAATAAAATGTGATTATTTAAAAAAAAATTATTAAAATATATTTAATATATCTAATATTTAAAATATTTTTTTTTAATTTGAAATACCGTATTCTGAAATAAAATATCTTGAATTAATATGGAAAAAAAATTAAGTTTCGAATTATGCAGTGATGTATCAGTAAGCAATTTCGCTAGAATAGTTGCAACAATGGGACCAGCATCCTTTCATAATTTAGAACAAATAGTTAAATATGGTACGATAAGAATCAACATGGCATTTATAAATGAAGATAATTATTAAGATAGCATTAATATGATTAAAAGGGTTCGAAAAAATGGTGGAAACAGAATAAATATTATGCTAGATGCGGTAGGTCCAAGAGTAAAACTCGGAAAACTTCCAGATGAAGGAATTGAACTTATTAAAGATAAATTCTTGATAATCAGTACTAAAAGAGATTAGAAATCTACCAGTGATTTAATCACGACTATATTTAAAACCCTACCATAATGTGTGAAACCAGGAGATCCAGTAATATTAGCTGAGGGCAAGTTTAAATTGGAAATTATAAGGACTTTAAATGAGTTTGAGGTTGAATGCAAAGTGATACGAGGAGGATTGTTAAAAAAAAGAGGTATTAATCTCCCATTAACAGATTTAAATGTACCAGCTCTATCCGATGAAGATAGAAAGTTCCTTAGTCTTCTATTGGCAGGTGATGAAGGATGTGTGGACACCATAGCGCTTAGCTTTGTAAGAAATAAATAGGATGTAATGGTTTTAAAGGAATTTCTATAGTCTGTTAACAGACCTGAGATTAAGATTATGTCTAAAATCGAGACTTAAAATGCAGTTGACTGCATTTAAGAAATTGCTGAGATTTCTGACTCCCTGATGGTCGCGAGGGGGGATCTATGGGCCGAGCTTAAGGATTGTTGGTCATTACCAAGAGTGACGAAATAAATTATAAAATCTGGACATAATTGTGGTATCCCAGTAATCGCTGCTACTTAGACTTTGAGTAGCATGTGCAATAACGATTTGCCTTCAAGGGCGGAGGTAGACGAGCTTTATTTTTTACTTATGGAAGGGAGCGATTGCATCATGGGAAGCGAGGAATTCGCGACAGGTAAGTACCCAAATGAAGTCATTAGTGCAATTTAAAATATGGCTTATCAGTATAGCATTGAAAGAGCTTTGAAGTTAGACCACCACTCCCCAGTTGATAGTTATCGAATGATGCCAGGTTTTGAAAGTCATAGAGCTGCTATTATATGGGCTGAGCATTCATAGCAAGTTGTATGTATTGTGGTGATTTCTTAGTTTGGAACTATTGTTAAAGAGATGTATAAAAAGCACCCTAATAAGCCAATCGTGGTAATTACAAACCAACCCGCAACTGCGAGATACTTGTAGCAATTTTAAGTTTATGTTATTCTTTCAAACTTTGATGATCAAGATTCCCATCTATTAGTAGCGACCTAAGGCATGAAATAACTCAATTGGAAATTTGAAGAATAAAAATCAGCTATTCTATGCATCAATAACCCTAAAGGATCCCACATGGTCCAAGAAGTTCCATTTCCTAATTGATGGGCAAAATTATTATAATTATTATATAAAATAAATTATAATTATTTTATATAAAAAAAATTTAATTTTAGATAAATCGAATATGTCAACTATAAAATTCGTATTTTAATTACAACAAGAATATGGATTATGTATGCTAGCTGCTTCTTGTATAGCATTTTAATGTATATTATATGGTTTTTTAGTCGTGGGATCAGCTAGAAAAAAAGTATTTTCAAAAGAATTCTTGGCAGAAAATTTTAAATAAGAGCATCTAGAATATACTGGATAAGATATTTAATCTACGGCGGGTTATCCAGATATGGGAAGTGGAAGATATTCATAAAAATTATCTTATTCAGACTGGCTTTATTTCAATAAAGCATAAAGAATTCATTATAACTATGTTGAAGTAATAGCCTCGATGATAGGATTTATATTAATTGGAGGTTTATAATATCCTGTTGCATCAGCATCATTTGGATTAGTTTTCTTCATTGGAAGAATTTTTTTCCTATGGAATTTGACTGATAAAGGTGCTGGTCACCCTTTAAGAATTGTCGGAGCATTATTAGGTGATGTTGGACTATTGGGTGGATTTGTAGTTAGTGTAATGTCATCATTATCATTATATTTATCATGAAATATGTATTTAATATATATAAAAACAAATTTATTATATAAACACATTTGTCCATGGCAAATATAGCACCTTCAGGTAATTTAATCTTTTTTAATTTATAATATATTATTATATATATAATTTTCGAAATTTAATCTTTTTAATTAATAATGTAATAGTAGTTCTTATTACCAGGAGAATAATTAAGGTTGGAGGATAATTAAAAAGAAAACATGAAAATTTAATCCAATTGTGTGTAAATTAACAAACAAAATAAATAAATTTGTGCAAAAATAAGTGGTCTACTAGAAAGCAATTTAAAGAATTAAAAAATGTATGTCAATATCAGACACAATTCTTAAAAATATTACCCTTAGCCTGAAGATTATGTGGTTGGAATGATAAAAAGTAAGTCCGCGGAATATTATGTCTTGGATATTGGGGCACCAAATGAGGCTAATTTATCATTATTTGATTTTGAAGGAGCGACAAAAAAGAGCAGGCCAAATTTAGAAGTTGGTTAACTTATTTACTGCCGGGTTTTAGATAGCAATAAATTCTTGAGATATAAATGTAGTTGTATTAATCTTAAATCTAAGAAAGAATGGACTAGTGGGGAGGCTTTATTTGGAGAATTACATGGTGGGTTAAGTTTTAATTCAGGAATTTAGCTTGCAAAATTATTATTGGATACATAAAACTAGGGTGATTTTGTATTGTAGTATCTTTAAAAATATATATAATATGAAATTGCAGTCGGCGTTAATGGTAGGATATGGGTAAAATGTAAAGATCACAACGCAACGATTATAGCTGTAAACGTCATTCAAAGAAGTCTTTACCTTGATCACCAGTAAATTTAGTAATTAGTTGATTAGGTTATCAAAAGATCGATAAAATGATTATTTTTGTTTAAAATAAATACAAATATTGGTTGGGGTTGGGGTTATATATATAAATTTTTAATATTATAATTTATATACCTATATATGTATTGGAAATTAACAGTACTGGGCAATAAAATAAAAATTATTTCAAATATAAATTTAAAATAATATATTTGAAGAGATGGAAAACTTTTTTAATGAAAATATGAATTAATAATATACTGAATATAAAAAAAATAATGATGATTAGGAAATAATTTTCGAACAGGAAAATAATCTGACTAATTTATCCGACGCTTTAAATAATTTGTATATAGAAATAGATTATACTAAATACAAGAGGACTGAGGGTAAATACCCTTATAATCATGATATGAGTGATTCTAAGGACTCTAAATCTTACTCGCAAAAAAATAACACCTCATTTTCTCAAAAGGATGATAGTATACAAAATTCAAATAAATTTACTTAAGAAAACTCTGACGACGACATAAAAAAGGAAACATTTTTATAAAAAATTGTTAAGGATGACTATATGGACTCGGAGAATGAGGGTAGATAAATAAACAAAATTAGTAAGTCGAATTTAAAAAACTTGAAATTCGCAAAAATTTTCAAAAAATAAATTATAAAATAAAAAAAAAAAACCGGTAGGGTAATGTATAATGCTATGAATTATCCTTGATTTTACATATTTTTTCAATATTATCTTATAAAAATTATAAATTAATTTTTTATAAAATATTCAGATAATAATTTAATTTCAAAATATAAATATTATAAATAAATACGCAATCTAGAATAGGCAGTATGAGTAATAAAAATTGTTTTATGTAGTATATGGTGTAGTATATGGATGAACGAATGTAAGTAAAAATGTAAAAAACGCATAAAATAAACATAATAATATATTTATTTATATGTAATTTTAATTTGTCTTGTTGAATTAATAATTTTATACGCGTTTAATTAGCACCGGGCATTTATATATATAATATAATAAATAAATCAAAAATATTTTTTTTAAATGAAATAACTTTTGACACTTCTATTCTTTATAATTCTTTGTAAGTCTTAAAATATTTTTGAGCTCCGTAAAGAAATGCTTACAAATAACACGTGTTTTGAGTAAATTGGATAAACTTTACTTAATTTTGTTGAAAATTTACTCGATTTTGAATTTGAACTAAATCCAATTGAAGAATTAGAAGACACAATTTAAGAATTAGAAGACTCATTTGAAGAATTAAAAGTAAATAATTTTAAATAAAAAAAAAAGTTATTGTATACTGCATGCAATTTGGATGAAATAAATTCTAATTTTTTGGATTAAATAAATTCTTAGTTTATTCTAAATTTATCTGAAGGAATTTTAAAGACATCAAGATGTACAGAAGATCTAGCTGATTTAATTATGTTAGTGGATTCTTTGATGTTAGGCTCAGAATATTTATCAGAGGACCTTAAAAATGATTTCAAAATATTTATTGATGCGAGAGTGACATATTTGGACTGTTAGTCATTATATCATTTTGTATTAAAGCAAATATGACATATATGTTATATTAAATTAAAAATTTATGAAATCAGAAATTAATATTATCAAATATGAATCCTTCCCTTTTATAAATTAATTTAATGGCCTCTTCGAAGTCGCGTACTACAAACTTGGCAGGAGATCCAACAGCGGCGTTTTCGTGTAATCGATCGGAAAGAGAACTCTTGATGAGTATTGTTTACCATCCGAGCTAGTTCGCGCTTTATATATCGTTTAGTATGGAGTCACCAATCATGTAAATATTACCTGGCTCTAGATCTGTCTGCATTATAGATTTTTGGTATGCTGATTAGAAGCTCTGGATCTATGGTTTACCGAAAGTGTGTATATTCTATATGTTTCGGTCATATATTAGCTTGTAGCAGGTCTCTAAGGCTATTCTGAACATACCGCTACCGATTCTAGAGATATTGTTATTGTCACCATAGTATTTCGCTGAGTTCGCCCAATAAATTGGGATTTAATCATTTATAGGTGAGTCTGTCTGAAGTTTGGAGGCTATCCTACCGTTTGACATTGACAATAGATCGCATATGATCTGAGAATGCTCTTCCCATCTTATGCAGTCTCCTAGGACAAAAATAGAGGAAATGGGTAGGGGAGTCTGAAAATTTTCATCTTTTAAAAATTAAATTCTATCTTTTATTTTAGGTCTGAGTAGTAGTGCTTCTTTTGGATCTCTTTTGGAGACAGGAACAAGCTAGGGATAGAGGGTTGCATATTCCTCCATGGTGAGATAATTTTATATCTCCCATGAAACAATGATCTTATTGACGTTTTCAAGTCCACACAAAAGAACTATTTGATCTTAATATTGTTTCATAAGTTTTTGCATGATAGTGTAGTTGCATATGATGTTTCCGGCGGTCAGGAACTCGTTTTTTTCTTTAGTTAATTGGAAAATAGAGTTTAGGTAGTCAGCCTTTTCGTATTCTAGTTAATTTTCGATACAGTTATTGGTGAGGAATACTAGGGGGATCTAATTTTAACAATTTGGAAAATTTATAGGATCTATTTTTTATAATGGACTCCTTAGTATTTTTAATGTTCGTTATGCCTTTGCGATGGCTTTGTTGTTATGAAGCAGTACTCCATCTATGTCTGAGATGATAATTGGCATAATTTTTTTCATTTTTAATATTAAAATATTAAAATTTTAATTTTGTGATAAAAATTAATTCAGCTATATTATAAATATAAATGAAAAAATATTATCAAACTCTCAATCCCTATCCCTCGTCTTCTAAAATTTTAAGGGTATCCTACCGCTTCCTTCAACTACAGTTTATTAATTAAATCTCATGTTCTCCTTCTAATATGTGACGTGTTGATCGGCCGCATTCTTATATGTGATGTGTTGATCAGGGTTATTATATGTGATGTGTTGATCGGCCGGGTTCAAATATGTGATCAGATCAGCCGCGTTCTAATATGTGTTCTAATATGAGTAGTACGGATCGGCCGCTTTCTAATATGTGTAGTGTTGATCGGCCGCTTTCTAATATGTGTTGTGTTGATCAGCCTCATTTTGTACGATCTTTACGTTATTGATCTATTCATGCTGTTGAATGAGACTCTGTAACTATTTTTCTTTGCTAAAGAAATTATTCCTCCATTTCTCAATGTCGTCCTCCTACATCGATATGATCTTTAAATTATCCCTTTTTGATAGCCTATGATTATTCAATTCAATCTCCTATTCTTGGATACATTAGTTTAAAACGTATATATCGCTCTCCAATTCCTTTATTTTGGAGGTTTATCTATCGAATTATTATAATTTTTGAATTTGCTCTCCTAGGACTTTATTGTCCATGGCGATTCTAGATAGTTCTATTTTATTTTGCTGGAGTTGGATAATAAGTTGAGTGATTTAAGTATTTTTATCATTTAATTGAGTATTAAGGGCATTAATATTTGCCTCCAAGGTTTCGTTTTTAGTAGCAATTTCTTTCACAATGCTCTCTAGGTCAGAGCATCTGACACGGTACTCAGTTTTCTCGTTTTTGGATTACTCAATTTTAAAATTTTGCAGTTGGTATTATTAAGAGTTTAATTCATAGATTTATTGACTTTTCTCCTTTAATTCCTGTTAGAAACTGTTGTACCTCTAAGTCCATGATTCTTCGAGGACCAGTGTGTTTTATTTTAGGTTCTAAATCTCCTACTTCAATATTCTTACTTGTTCTGATTGTGATTGATTGTAAGAGGCCCTAGTCTCTTGGAGTTCATATTAAACCTTTGATATTTAGATCTTAAGTTCATCTTGGTAACAAGTACTCTCATATTTGATAGATTCTATGTGTTATTGATTTGATCGAATTTAAGCTTGTAATTAATCGATGAAGGCCCCCTAATCAATTATTTTTTACTCCTTAAGATTGATAATATCTTGTTGGTCCCTGATATTAATCTCTTTTTCTTGGACTTAGTGGGCTATGATTGACTTACCATATTCGAGTTGCTAGTTGACTTGATACACTAAAATCTTTGACTGATTTAATTCATTTAATTGGAGATGAAGGCTCTTTATTTCCTATTCAAGGTCTTATTTTATCTTCTGGTTCTCAACTATCCAATTCTCCGCGTCAGTAAGTCTTTATTCTAGTGTGTTTAGTCTCTACCTTGTTCATTTATGGCTATCCGATTCCTACGCCAATAAATTCCTAAATTTTTGAATTTCCTCTTACAATTATTTGAGATTATATTGATAATTATCAGATAATTTGTGGCTCTCTACCCTTTATTCTTCGATTATTCTTAACTTGGCTTATAGATTCTCTTCTTTTTAGGCAATTATCTTTGTTTGTACATCAAAATCATTCTAGAAATTTTGGAATTTGGTCTGAATAGCCTCTTAGTTGTCTTAATATTTTGTATCAAATTTTTCGATTTGGAAGGTAGAGGTGCAGTTTTGGAACTGTAATTATGATATCACGTCCTTCATCAATTCCACTTATTCCCTTAGATCTTGATTCTCTTTTTCCTGGCGTGTCAAATGCTGAGTTATCCTATTGCTTTCGGAGGTTTAGATCATTAGATTTTGTAGTTCCTAGGATCTGATAACGTAATTTTTGTTACTATCATCAGCTTTTTCCCTAAGAGTTTATAATTTGCTTTCATATAGGGTGTTACGATTCTACTGTCTTTTCAAATCATTTTCAAGTTCAAAGATTTTTTCACAAAATCGGTTCTTTGTGTCATTCAATTCCTGATTAAATACAACTTTCAAACTTGATTCTAATTTTTTTTGGTTATTTTAGTTGTCGTATTCATACTATTATTCTAATTAGATCAGTTGGTCTTTCAGAGACTCAAGTTGCTTGGATTTTTCTAAATTTTATTTTTTTAAATCTGAATTATCTCTTATGAGATTGTTGATGGTATGGTCGGTCATTGTAGTATTCTTACTGTCTGAATCTTTCTTTTTTATGAAATCTTCGAGTAAACGGATCTCATTTGTTCTGATTTCTATGATATTAGTAAGTTTTTATTCACTGGCCTTGAATTCCTCAGAATTTTGGGATATTGTAAGGTTAAGTTTGTATACTTTATTTTTTTCATCCGCTAGTTGTTCCTACAGCTTGAGTAATGACAAGCTAGAAGATTCAATGTTTTTTTCTAACGAAGAAAGCTCCCCCTTCCTATTATGTTTTAAATTATGAATTAATTGATCTTAGGACTATTTGAGTTGTTTGGAATTTGACAACTCCGATTGCACCAAGCTATACTGGATTTTTAAGTCTTACAAGGATTTCTACAACTATTAGATGTATTCAAAGTCATTTTTTGAAGATTCTTATGTTGAGTATTCTATTTTTTGAATTTTTTCGTTGTTAATTTGTTGCTCTTTTACAAGCTATTCTACTTTTATTTGATAGTCTTTTATGTATTACTGACTTACTGGGGGTTGAGTTGATTCTAATAGCTTTTGTTTCTCAATTTGTAGTCTATTGACAGTCTCTTCCATTACTTTTAATTTTTACCATAGTTAGTGGTCATCTGGTTATTGACACTAATCCGTCATTTATACGCCGGGTCCCTATAATTAAATAGAATCGTTCTTAGTTTTATTTCTTTCAAATTTATCTGTCCTCAGTTAGGCTAACATTCCTTATACCAATAATTCTTTTTCTTTGAGTTTAGATTGTAGCTGTAAATGTTTGGGATTGGGGTTTGGGTTGAGCTTGGGGTTTATAAATTACACTAACATTTGATTTTTCAAGTTCTTCAAGCCTTCTTTTATGCTTATCTTAGTCTCCCATAACCGATTGTCTTTCACCAAAATTTTTCTTATTCTCTTATGACATGTTAAATAATTATTAATTTAATTGATTAATTTGGTGCTCATAGCCTATTTTTATATTCTTGGTTTACTCTTAAATATTTTGGAGGTTTGAGTGACTAACAATTAATTTAGTGTTTAATTCTTCGTTTTAATTTTTTAATTCCAAAATCTGATGATGGGTGGCTTCATTATCGTACTATGTCCTTGTCAAGACATCCCTTTAGATTAAGATTCATATATTTAATACATCTGGTTGTTTTTTTCATTCTTCGTTTTCTCATTTAATTTCTCCATGGAACTTATCTTTTTATTAAGTGAGAGTATAATTGACTGTCTCTAGGAGGATTCATTGATAGAATCTCTTAACTATCTTTCCAACTCTTCATAATTTTTTTTCGACTGATTATAATTAATTGAAATTAGGGGGAATAAGGGAAGGGTCATTACAATACTAGATTCTTATCCTATCTTAATTTGTCGATAATCTCTTCGTATTTGAAGAGAGTGCTCCTGAGGGATTTTATCTCGTCAACAAACTTCACCATTTAATCCTGTTTTTGAAAGCAAAGGTTGGGGTTTGGGGTGGGTGTTTATGTCTATCTTTCCATTTATTTTTTATTTATTTTAATTAATTAAATATTATATAAAAATGTACGTATATGAAGCGGCTTGTGGAGGAACCGGATATAGGGAGGTCTGTTAGGGAGGAATCGCGTAAAAATTAGGTGGGGATGGTTACAAGGATAGGATATGCTATAAATATTTAGTAAACATTGATTCTACTGATTTTGATTCACTTGCTAAGGAAATTGGAATGATCCCAGGTAACTCCTCAACCTAACAAATCATGTATATGAAGGCTTTAGCTTATCTCTGTACTTGTTAATGTACCTGACGTTGTATTATTGCACTCGGAATATATTTTAAGTCCTCGCCAACCATTTTGCATTGGTGGAAAAATAGGATATACTGGGTCGACATACCGTAATATATGGACCAGGTTATCATGTTATTGACTCATTTAATAGAGTATACGAGATATTTTATTTAGCTGATAAATATAAAAATGGAATAATTGTATCTGATATTGGTGACGTGACCTAAAGACAATAAAAGTTATTTAAAGGACTATGATGCACCTTGATAGTGGAGGCAATAATATATTGCTAGGGCCAGGAATTCACTTGATTAAAGATCCCATGATTCAATTCTTTCTTTATTGAGATAGTTCCTGAAAACTGGGTAACTGTACCTATGGGATACGAAGGGATCTCAATTGATAGAGGTCAAATTAGGATTCTAGAAGGAGGAAAATTACATCATCTTCCACATGTGGCTGAGAAATTTGCTAAGATAGTACTAAATCTGTTACTAAAATGAGGTCCCCAAGACCCTTTAAACAGCCAGGATTCCTTCAGATATTCCTGCTTACATTGATAAGCTTGCGAAAGAAAAGGT
>Ga0209107_10002119_pt1 | contig 11049 bp, 4 predicted proteins | sample LakErihyJuly2011_2_FD_187460 | JGI IMG/M metagenome (GOLD analysis project Ga0209107, IMG submission 187460) | Freshwater microbial communities from dead zone in Lake Erie, Canada - CCB hypolimnion July 2011 (SPAdes) (version 2) | ecosystem: Environmental > Aquatic > Freshwater > Lentic >... | reverse complement strand
ATAGCTTATATTGAAGGAATGGATAATGTTGATAGAGTAGTAAAAGGTAAAGATGTTATAACTATTACTACTAGAGACAAAGAAGGGCAATCAGTAATAAATTCGTATCCATTAAGTGGATTAAGTGCAGGAGATATAGGAAAATCATTGGTTAATCAATTAAATCCTGAAAAGTTACCTCAAAATACAGTTACTGATTATGTTAATCGATTTAATAAAAATAAAAAGGTTAATTTAGCTGATACTTTAACAGGCAAGAAAACAATAGATTTTCTTCAAACACCTACTATTGCAGGTGGGACTATTGCAGGTGGTAATATTAGAGAGTAAAAGATAAAATAATTAGTTATGCCGGATTTAAAACAAGCGTTAAAAGATTTTGTAGCTACCTCTAATAGTGGTAAATATACTGATGAAGCTACATTACTTTCTAAGTTTCCTGAATTAAAAGGATATGATGTTCAGGTTTTAAGAGATTTTGTTGCTACATCTAATAGTGGAAAATATGCTACAGAAGAAGAAGTATTTAGCAAATTTCCTGAGTTTAATATTCAAGGTGAGTTAGTTAAAAAAGACTATAAAGGGCTTATGGGCATTAGTGCTGACATTGAAGTAAAAAAAAAAGAACAAACTACACCATTGGAGCCACAATTGGCTACTCAAGAGCCAACAACTCCACAAAGTCCTATGGCTTTGCCTTCGGAAGATTCTTTCTTGGCTTCACAAAAACAACTACCGAAATTTGAGACCACTCCTTTAAAAAAGGATGCAAAAAAACTTACAAGAGTTATTGACGAAACTCCAAAAGAAAGCGATTATTTTGAAGGAGAATTTGGTGCAACATTAAGAACTATGGATGCAGTAGCTGAAGCTACGGGCGGTTTAACAGGCATAGGAGATTTCATTGATGATATTGGTAGAGCAATTGGAGGAGGTCAAAAACAAGCCGCTATAGTGTCTCCCGGTAATAGTATATTACTATCAGGACCAAAGGCTTCCGCAGAAACTATCAGAAATTTAATTAAGGCTTCTAAAGAAGCAGAAGGTATGACACCATCTGATGAAATGATGAAGTTTCGTAAAGTATATGAGGAAGAAGGTAAAGGTGTTTTTGGATTTTTTAAAGGATTAGCAGAGAGTCCGGGTTCTGTTCCTGAACTTATTATAAATAGTTTTTCAACATTAACTAACCCAACTACGGCAGCAACAGTTGCATCTGTAATTGGTGGTTCTACTGCAGTAGGTGCTGCTGCAGGTGGAGGTCTTCCCGGTGCTGTTGCAGGATTTCTTCGTTCTATCCCATACGCTATGGGTGCTGCAAATGTTACACTTGAAACAGGTCTTACATTCGCAGAATTATTAAAGGAGGAATTAAATAAAAAGAAATTAGAATTTACAGAAGAAAATGTAAGAACAATACTAGAAGATGAAAAGGCTTTAGGTTCTATTAGGTCTAGGTCGGCAGCTAGAGGTGCAACTATTGGTATAATAGATGCATTTACAGGAAGACTTGCAGGTAGAGTTGGAGCAAAATTATTAGCTAATACCACTGCTTCAAGAATAAAATCAGGATTAGCAGCAACAAGTATAGAAATGGCGGGTGGGTCTACAGGTGAAGCTGCTGCTAGAAAGTTAATTGGTCAGGAGATGGATACGGCAGAGATATTATTTGAAGGTGTTGCTGAGGGACCTATGGCTGCTCCATCTTTATTATCTGAGATAATGAAGAAGCCTGAGTTTATAGTGAATGGTCAAAAGGTAACAGAAAATGATGTAAAAGAACTTATTAAATATACTCCTGCAAGTGAACTCCAAAATATTAAATTTGATATAAGGAATGATAATGTTGGATATAAGAATATTATACAAGATAAAATTGTAACTCATTCAATTAAAGAAGAAGTAAGACAAGGCAACCCTGATTTAAATGAGCCAAGTCTTGATGCTATTACTGAATTAGAAAAGCAATTAAAAAAATTAGAAGGAAATACTACGCAGACAGGTAAGGATAAAGCTGCTGCAATTAGAACTCAGATTAAAAATATTCAAGAAAATCAGCTTCAAGAAGAAGCAAAAACAGAAACTTTAAAATCAGAACAAGATGCCATTCAAGAACAAGCAACAGGTGAAAGCGTGCTACGCACAGGGGAACCCCAAGTGGGATTGCAAGAAGTGGGCGAAGGAAACGTCCAACCTGAAGTCGTTACCGCAGGGACCGAAAGCCAAGTCCTTACTAACGAGGAACAGGAAAGGAAAGTAGCTTTAGAAAATGCTTTTGAAACTCCAAATACTGAGGATAATACAATTACCATTGGAGAAGAAGTTATACCAATAAAAGATGCTCAGTCTGAATTAGATGCATTGACAAACAAAGAGGTAGTAAGTATGGAGAAGCAGTTTGGAAAAGAATTTCCAACTGCACCGACTACCGACCAAGGCGTTTCAGTAACAAACAAATCTGCTATTGATGACATTAAAACAAAAACAACAGACAAGGGAAGAGTTAAAGTTATTGAAGCCGCTGAAAGAGTTTTAAAAACACTTAAATCAGTGCTTCCAAATTTTGACATTGTATTGCACGATAACGAAGGAAGTTACAACGCAGCGATGGAAAGTTTTGGTGGTGGTGTAGGAACAAGAGGTAATTTTTTAGATAACGGAGATGGCACGGGTCGTATTGATATTAACTTAAGCAAAGCGAATAGTAGAACAGTAGCACACGAAGTTGCTCACGGAATTATGCTTAAAACATTTGGTGACACTCCTACATTGTTTAAAGGGTTTAGAGATAGAATATCTAAGGTTTTAAACGAAAGTTCTAACAAGAAATTAATGGACTTTGCTAGTAATTATACAGGAGACGTTACTTACGAAGAATACCTTGCAGAGTTAACCGGAATGTTAGAGCAAGAAGAAACCAATTTATCAGTTAATACGTTACAAAAAATTGCTGCTATTATAAATGAAATAGTTTCAAAATTAACTAATGGCACATTCAAACCTTTTGAGGATATTAAAGACACAAAGCAAGTAGTTGATTTTTTTAAGAATATATCTCAGTCAATTCGTAAAGGAGAAGAGATAAGTCCTTCTGATATAGAGGCTATACAAGAAGGGTTATCATTACCAATTGGAAGTCCTACTACAATTACTAAAAGTCAAAAGGGAGGAAGTCTAACATTTACTAAAGACCCATTACCATTATCATTTGTTACAGAAGCTGATAAAATTGATATCAATAAATTAATTGACGAGATTATTGAGAAGAAACAAAACGTTTGGTTTTGGATGGCTGACCAATTAGGTCGTGGTAATTACTACGATGCTGTTATTGGTAATGACCATTATTTAGATGCGGGACCAAGTTTTGCATTAGACCCTAAGAATAGAAGTAAAAATATTTTATGGGCAAGTGGGTTACCTGATAAGACATTACAAAGTCAGATAGATAAAGCTGATTACATATTTTTTATAAGCGGGTCTCCTGAAAAAGCAAAGTTATTTAATAGAAGAGTGTTAGATTTAATTGCAAGCAGAATCAATAAAACATCTGATTTCAATTCTTTCAAGGACGCTATGAACAACTTTAAGACAGAGACAAATGAATTAAAGGATATTAAAGATGCTTTAGTTAAAATAAACTCATTTGATGAATTAGCTAAGAGTCCAAGGAGAAAGGCTTTTTTAATTGCAATTGATAATGTTGGTAAAAATAAAACAACACCAAAAGGTTCGTTACGAGAGTTGTTAGCTTCATTCAATGCATTTATAGACTATAATGAATTGAGAGATGGTTTTTATAAAGAGAATGATTTCACGCAAAATGATATTATGCTTGTTGGTAAGCCAACAGGATTGGGTGGTAGTGCTCCGCATTCAACGTATGAGACTGCTATTCTTGGTGAAGTAGTTGGTGTACCTGATACCAAGATTAATTCTTGGAACATAATGCCACAAGCACTAAGAGATAAGTATCAAGCAGTAATAGGAGGAAGAGAGACTAAGACTAAGGCTATGCAAGCTAAAGTTATTGCTGCCGAAACGGGAGTAGTAAGAGGTCTTGAGGCTCAACCAACTGAAGTAAAAGCAGAAGTAAAGCCGATTGAAGTGTCTTCAAAGACACGAAAGTCAAAGTCTCAAATTATTGGAGAGAATGCTAAATTGTCTGCAACCGTTAAATTCAATTTAGATTTAGCCAAGACAATGTTTGATAATAAAATGTCTGCAATTAGTATTAGAATGGCTACGGGTTGGGAGAAAGGTATAGATGGCAAGTGGAGATACGAGATTCCTGATGGTAAATTTAAAGAACTTGATATTAATGATTTAAAAAGAGAGGTAGAATCAGACGGAACAGTTGTTGAATCAGCTAAGTTATCGGATGTGTTTGATGCTCCTGACTTGTACCAAGCCTATCCCGAGGCAAAAGATATAAAAGTTGTATTTAAAAAATTATCTGAAAGAAACTATGGTTCATTTAATATTAGAGATAATAAGATTACGGTAAACAAAGACTTATATAATAACAAAAGACCTGAAGCAGATATGACAATGCTTCACGAAATACAACACTACATACAAAATGTAGAGTTATTTGAAAGAGGTGCAAGCCAAGAATATACTCTTATTATGATGAAGTATATAGTTAAGGACTTTAAGAATAAGGTTGATATTCAAAAACAAAAATATGATAATGTAAAAAGATTTTATCCTGATAATAAACAAGCAATAAAAGATGCACGTGAATTATACAAGTTCACCAAAGACCGATATGCAAAAATTAAAGAGTTAACTTTTGATAAAAAAGAGAAGAAATTAAAGCAAGCGGTTAAAGATATGGGTAAGGAAGTTGGTAGGGCTCTATTCATTGACGATATATTTAAAAGAAAAGCTGCAGATGCGTATAACATATATTATAGAATAGCGGGAGAGGTTGAAGCAAGAAACGTTGAATATAGAAATAAATTAACTCCTGAGGAGAGAAGAAAAACTCTTCTTTCTGAAACAGAAAATATTGATAGGGAAGACCAAATTATGTTTGACAATAGTGACTTAATGTTTACTGAAGAGGTTAAGGAAATGGAGAAGAAGTTTCCTTTATCTAAGTCTCAAGTAGAGGTTTACCACGGCACTCCGCACGATTTTGATAAATTTTCTACGTCAAAAATAGGAACAGGAGAAGGCAATCAAGCATTTGGTTGGGGCTTATACTTTACAACTTTAAAAAGCATTGCCCAACATTATGCCAATGTTCTATCCGGTGCCACCAATATTACTGTTGATGGAATTGGTTTAAAAGAACTTTTAAAGAAAAAAGGGTTAGAAAAAAATTACAAAAATGCTACTGAAGATGGCAATCCAAATTTAAATATATGGATAAAAGCATTAACAGATGTAGTTGCTGATGCAAAGACTAAATCAGATGCACTACAAAATATAAATGAAAAGATAAAAGAGGTAGAGGATAATATAGAATATGCTAATCAAAAAATAAAAGACAAAGAGTTTTTAGCTGATGCTGATGTTAAAATGACTGAAAGTAGTTTAAGAGGACTCAATAGAATGTTACAAGACTATAATTTCCTTTATGATTCTATTCGTGATGTTGAAGACTATAAAGCTGATATAAACAGAAATGTTTATGAGGTATCGCTTCACGAAGGCAAAACACCTAATCAATACACTTGGTTAGAGTGGGATAAACCTATTAAAAAGGATGTTAGAGATAGAATATTAGAAAGGTTTATACAAGAAAACGATATTTCAAAAAAGGATTTAAACAAGTTAATAGAGGATGGCATAGAAAATATTGAACCATTAGATACATTTGAATTTTTTGAAAATTCAGGTGTCCCTTATGAAACCGGAATGGTAATAGCAGAGTTATTAGATGAAAAATATGTTAGTAACGGTCTTAGAATTTACGATGCATTAAGACGTTCTTTTGAAAATAGTCAACAAAAAGCATCTGAATTTTTATTACGTGCGGGTGTTGATGGTGTCAAATATCCTGCTGAAAGTGTATCAAGAGGAGCAACAAGTGAAGATGCAAGAGGTTTCAATTACGTTGTATTTGATGAAAATGCTGTTACTATTAAAGCAGTATCTAAGTCTCAAGTAGATGCAACTAATGTTGTAAACAAAATTGTTAAAGACGCAAGAGCACAAGGCTTTTCTGAAGAGTCTATTAGACTTTTCTTAGAGAGCAAAGGCTTAGATGCTAATGACATTAAAGCTGCAATGCAACCTGAAATTCCTGCTTCTAAAAAAGCAACTGTAACTGAGACAATGCTTGCGGGATTTAATACGTTAATGACTAAGATAGGTTCATTAATTAATAAAAGTGCTTCTGACAAAGATGTCATAAGTTTATTAAAAAATGACAAGGCATATATAAACGCTACTGATATTCAAAAAGAGGATATGGTTCGTCAGGTAAGAGCAAAACTTGGTTTAAAGCAAAAGTCAGCCCCAACAGCGGATAGATTACTTGGTGCTATAAAGAACTTAGCCAAGATAACAATGACTGAAAAGCAGGCTCTTGTTAAGCAAATAAAGGATTTATCACGAGGTGGTAAGGATGCAAAGAAAGCAATTGCAGAGGCAACTAAGCAGCTTAGTAAAGAAATTAAGGCTCTTCGTACAGAAGGAAAGTTGACGGTGAATCAAGCCGCTAATGTATTACGTGCGTTCAGCAAGGTTAATGTGTTAAGCCAAACGTCAGTAGATAGATTCACTGACTATATGACTAAGGTGTTTGCAAACGCAGAGTACGCTTCTAAATTATCTACAGCTAAGTCATTAAGAAGAGACATATCTAAGTTGTCAAAAAACAAAGATAAGAATGCCAACCTAAGAGACTTGGCTCAGCAGTTTGCTAAGATAAACCCATCAATGGTCGAGGACATCGATGCATACAATGATATGGCATCTAAGATTAAAGAGGCTACAAAAGGGTCTACTATTAGATTAGAAAAGCCAATTTTTGCAGAAACTGTCAATATTGGCAGTGCATCTAAGTATATAAATGAGACAATCAAGGCTCAGGATGAGATGATAAGACAAGAAAGAATTGCAGAGATACAAGACTTAATGGGAATAGATGCATCTGACTTTAGTGCAGAAGATATGTTGGCTTTGTTAGAAGGAGAAAAAGAAGTAACAAAATATAATGAAAGCATTGCTAGAGACGCTATAAATAAAATGTTTAATATTTATTCTGCTTTAATTAACGATGCAATCAGGGCAGGAAGAGATACGTTTACTAATGAAGAGGTAGATTTTACCGATTCACAAAAAGATGTGGTCAAAAGATTTATGGATATGGATTTAAATTTATTAGGTCCAAAAGAAGCTATTCAAGCAGTAGATGCTCTTGCAAATTTCTTGCAAAATAGTTCTACGGCTCGTATGGAGAGTGTTCTTTCTAAATATACGGGTAATCTTAAGGCTAAACAAATAGCAGACAAGGGGATAGTAGCTAGTCCATTAATGAAGTATTGGTCTCCATTATTTGGAAGATTCCTTGCAGAGCAAACTACCAACTTAAATATTTTATTTGAAAAAATGTTTAAAGGATTTAATAGAGGTGGTATGGTTGAAGATGCATCAGGTGTAACTAAGTTGAAGAACAATAAGTCAATGGCTGAAAGAGAGTCTAATAATATTGTAGAAAAATATATAAGCCAATTCTATAAAAGACAAGCTAATGGCGAGGCTTACAATACCGAAAACAATAGTGTTGAAAGAGGACTTGCTGCATTTATGATGAGAAATGTTATTGGCACTGAAGCTGAAATGAAAGCAGAATTTAATAGAAGAAAAAATTTAATATTAAAGGTAGATTCTAAAGGTAATAGAACGGGTTCAATAGCTGTACTTTCAGAAGGAACCGAGAAAGAAAAAACAAAATCTGAGTTATACCAAAAGGTTTACGATAAAATCTTAAAAGATTCTGAGTCAATACAAGAAGTAAAAGATAAGACAGACCCAACTAACTTAGAAGGTATTGAGTATTGGATGAATGAATGGGCTAATAAATACGAGCAGTTATCTGACGTTTCATTAAACGTTTACAATAAGGTATTAGACAAAGACTTAAACTATACTCCTGATAGATTTGTAAAATTAGAATCAGAGACAGGCAATGTTGAGTTAAACAATGATGAATCTGCATTTTTCTATAACAGTGACGGTGTTATATATAAAAAAGAAACAGGCGTATTGATGACAGCGGTTAAACCTGAAAACCTTCCAACAAACATTGACAACGGAGAAACAAATATGTATATTGATTTGTCTTTTGATAAAAACAACTCAAACTCAATGTACGATGCTCTTGTTGACATAAATACAGCAGCACCTATAAGACAAATACAAGCATTCTTAAACTCACCTAGCTTTAAAAAGATAGTACCTGAAAGTGCTGATGCGAAATTATTGAAAGGAAGAATTGCATTGTACGTTCGCAACATTAGAAATAAAAACCCTTACTCAAATGATGAGTTGTCCTCTGCTGTTAGAAAGTTAAATAAAATTGCATCAATTGGTGTAGGTCAGGCGTTGGGTGGTGTATTACAACCTGTTAAGCAGATGGTACCCGTGGCAATGAATACCATTGTTAATGCAGGGGGCTTAGATGTGAATGCAATATTTGATTCTGCTAAGAATGGTTTTATCAATAGAAGTGGGTATGCAATTTCAAATAGAGGTATTGAGTCTCAAGCACAAGTTGAATCGTTAAATAAATTAATTGACGAGGCGTCCAAGACTACCGGAGATAAAATGTTTAAAGCTATTGAGGAATTAAATAGAAAATGGTTAGATATTTTCTTAGTTAAACCCGATGTAGCCATTGCACGTGCATCTTGGATTACTTACTATGAGCAATCGTTAAAGAAGCAAGGCATAGATACAAAAGGAATAGACTATAATACTCACGAAGTAAATGAAGAAGCTGCAGATTACGCACAACGTATGGTTGATAGGCAACAAAACGTTTCTGATGCTGATTTGGCGGGTAAATTATTTGCAAACAAGGAAGCTACTAACCAATTATTTGTAAAAATGCTTATGCCTTTTGCAAGTTTCAGGATGAACCAAGCTGCAAGAGTAGGTGCAGATTTAGGAACATTAGGAAATAAAGCATCTACTGTTGACGATAAAAAAATTGCAGTAAAATCATTAGGTGGTTTTGCAGTGGAGATGGTTGTATTCAAAATGATTGCTGCAGGCTCAGGAATTTTATTAGGGTCATTAGCAAAAATGGCAATGGGCAAAGACGAGGATGATGAGGATTTCAAAAAAAGAGTTAACAATATTGTAAAAGGTCAAGCAACAGGAACGTTTACTGATTTATTTTCTCCGCTACCTATTGCAGATAAACTTGTTCAAATGGGTGGCAACGCATTAATTGGAGTTGTTCAAGATGCAATGAAAGTACCTCAAGAAGAGCAATATAATATATTTAGAGTAGGTAAGCAAGATGCAATACAAGGGCTTGGATTATTTGGTATCGCTGCAGATAGAGCAACACAATTATATGAGATATCAAAATTGGCATCAACCGGAAAGTACACTGATGATTTTGGGAAAGAAAAGAAAATATCTGAAAAAGACCAAAAGGCTCTTGGTTATTTAATTGGTCCCGCTCTTTTAACAAATGTAGGATTAGCACCTGTCGAAGTCAACAGCATTATAAGAAACTCTATTAAAGATTCAAAGAAAGCTACCAAAACTCCTGAGGAAAAGCAGCAAACGTTAGAGAACGCAGAAGATAAATTAAGAAGAAAAGAGAGAAAAATATCTGCTCTTGAGTATCTTAAAAAACGTTCTACAAGCCAACAGATGTATAACACTATTGAAGAGAAGCTAAACGAAATAAACGCAACGGGAGAGGAGGAGGATAAGATTGAAGAGCGTAACAAAGAAGAAAGAAAATTAAAGAGTGAGTTGTTATTCGACCCAAGAAAGAATATAAGGTATGACAACGAGTCTGATATGAAAAAGTACAGCCCTAGTATTTACAATAGAAACTTTGGTGTTAGTTCTGAGTGGTATAGGTCTCATAAAGTTGAAGAGGCAGTAGATAAAAAAGTAAACGAAGTAATTCGCAAAATAAAAGATAGAGAATATAAAAACAGAAAACCTTAAACGTACCTAACGTACTTAAATTCTTTTTGATACTCATAGTACACCATCATCTCAGAATCATCAACTGCACCATCACGGGGAGGTCTCCCTCCCCATTTAATCTCTCCGTATAGTTTATTGGCTTTGCCGTAAATGATACCATCCTCACACGCCCATATAAGCACGGGCGTAATTCTTTTGTCTATAAGTTTAACTAACTTTCTTGCTGATAGCGGAAGTGGGTATGCGTTGTGCATTGTACGGATACGACCCTTAACCTCTGCGTAGGCTATTAGATTTTTGTCTTTATCAAAGACTTTGTAGTCTATATCGTGTGGGTCTAGTTTTTTAAATGAACCCTTAAATCTTCTGACGAAGGCTTCAATTGCTTTTTTCTCCCTGATTAGGTCTGTCTCTGTTTCAAAAGTCATCTTCTTCTATTGATTTTAATATTAGTCTAAGGTCTATAATTAATTTTCTGATGTCCCTGTCCGCAGATAAAAATTCCCTATCTACCAATGTTTCGTAGATGGTTGCTAATAATAAATGATGTTCATTTACCCTAAAACATATACGCTCAGCCCGAGCATTTTCTCTATTAACGTTATCTTCCATAATACAAAACTAATATTTTTAACCAATATACGCATCTATATTGGGCTTTATAACTAAGTAGTACTCGTCTTCCCCATTGGGCTTTATTTCTGAGTTCCATATTCTTAATATCCTTCGCCTGTTATACGAGTCATTATATCTATACTCTCTAATTATTGTATTTCCTCTAAATAATAACATCATCCCCTTTGCTTTGTACCAATTCTTTTCTTTTTTTTCCATTTGATTTGATTTCTTCTTTAAATACTTCCACTTTTACTCCGTGGTTTTGTAGTTCTTTTAACCGATACTCTTGTAACTTAG
>Ga0209107_10002116_pt1 | contig 11057 bp, 10 predicted proteins | sample LakErihyJuly2011_2_FD_187460 | JGI IMG/M metagenome (GOLD analysis project Ga0209107, IMG submission 187460) | Freshwater microbial communities from dead zone in Lake Erie, Canada - CCB hypolimnion July 2011 (SPAdes) (version 2) | ecosystem: Environmental > Aquatic > Freshwater > Lentic >... | reverse complement strand
ACGTGAATCCGTCAAGTGTAGTCGGGTTCTTGCCTCCACGTCCTATCAAGCTCGCATGAAATTCCTCTACATTAAGCTTATTGATCTTAAGAACTTTGAGCGCATCCTCCTTCACACCGCCACCACGAGCCATATATCTAGTTCTACGTGAGCTACGACGACTCTTCTTAGAGGCACGTCTTGTGCGGCCACCGCCCGTCTTCAGGCAAGCGGGGTTCATCGACTTCGCCTCATAGGGCGTCTGGATCATGGAAGGGGCGCCCGTGCTTCCAACCCATGTGCTCGCCTGATTACTATAGCCGGCTGTCGGGGCATAGTAGGCCTGGTTGTCGCCGCCGAGGGACATACCTGTCAGCGGAGGAGCGCCGCCACCACCCTGTCTAGGATTCAGCGGATTCGGCGTCGCGGCCTCGCAAGGGATTCTAGACATGGGGGCGAGACCACCCATGGACGGGGGGCCGGAAGCAGCCGCACCATCCGGTGAGACAAATCCATAACGTCCACCAGACTGGCGTCTAGTGCGGCGCCCACCTGACATTCCAGGAAGACCCTTGGGGCCAGAGTAGCCCATCAGGTCAGACTTGGCCGCAGCTACGCAGTCAGGTATCAGAGGCTTGCCAGCAATGACCTCTTGGCCATAGTTGTTAATGAGGCCGGGTGTGATTGCGGCGCCGAACTGGTAGCCGCCGCCAGCCTGTTTAGGAGGAGCAGTCTGAACGCATACAGGCTGCCAGCTAGGGCCCTGTTGCGCCATTTGAGCAGGAACCATCGAAGGAGCTGTAACCATAGGAGCAGGAACCATAGAAGGAGCAGTAACCACAGGAGCAGAGCCAGGCTGCTTCATTCCAGGTTGGCACATAGGGGGCATTCCAGGAAACGGCGAGGGAATCTTCGTGGCACACGGGTCAAACACAGGCATTGCAGGCATTGCATACATTGCAGGCATTGCGGGCGTTGCCTGCATTGCAGGCATTGCGGGCGTTGCCTGCATTGCAGGCATTGCGGGCATTCCAGGCATTGGAGGCTTTCCGCCGCGCTGTCTCTTCGATGTCTTTCTTACCATTCCACCTGTATATAGGCTAGATATATTTATAGAGGTATTAGATACATTTGTATTTCTCCCCGCCGCTGCTTTTGTTGCGCGTAATTTAGAGCTCGCGACCTTGGCACCCTTTGCCGCCCTTGCAGACGCAGCCGCCGTTGCAACCTTTTTTGCAATGCCAGCCGCACACGCCTTCTCAGTAGATGCCTTTGTAGCCGCTAATTTACTCTGAGCAACCTTTGCCGTCTTTGCAGCCTTAGCAGCTGCCGCTGATGTAGCAACTACTTTAGGACTTCTAGATCTAGTCTTAGCCGCCTTAGCAACCTTTGCACTCTTAGCAACTCTGGCAGACTTAGCCACCCTGGCAGACTTAGCCACCCTGGCAGATCTAGCGACCTTTGCGGCCTTAGCAACCTTTGCGGCCTTAGCAACCTTTGCGGCCTTAGCAACCTTTGCGGCCTTAGCAACCTTTGCTCTCTTAGCAACAGCTGCCGATGCCGCAACAGTTGCAGGGTTTCTCGGAGTTACCGCAGGACGAGCAGGCATAGGACGAGCCCTACTAAAAGCCCCACCCTCTTTTATCTCCTCAAAAATCTGATCCATTCTATTTAGAATGACTAATTTCTACAATTTCATATCGGCCAAATTCAGACTTCCACTCCGCAATAACAGGAATGCGCCCCTTAATTGCCTTCAGCCTCTGACTCAGAGAAATTTGCTGAACAGCCGCACGTGAAAGCGCAGTCCCATTCTCCAAGAAAAGGTCATATACGTCAGGAAGACTCTCTAACGGAACCGCATATGCCTCTACACGTCCTATAGCAGGCGTAGTATCGTGAAGCACGGGCGCCGCTGTGCGAAACATAGGAACAGGAACAGGAACCACAGGCGCAACCGGAGGTGCAGCTGTCTGAAACCAAAACCTCCGCTTTCCAGCAAGCTCGGGGATAAGGTCAACACTGAAACAATTCTCTACGTCGGCCAATGAAGCGAGAGGCTTAGGATTTGCCACCGTGCAATTAATTCCGCTCATAAGACGGGAATCAGGCGTCCAGCAATCCTCTACAAACGTCTTCAAAAAGCCGCGCCGCTCTGAAAACTTCTTTGTATTATAGATATCTTCTCCTTTCCAGATCCAGACATCCTCTAGACGAAGAGTGTGCTGAATCTTATCGAGTGTCGCGACGAGCATCGTCCCACCACCATCTCCTAGCCGCACATCGGTGCGCATACGCAGGGTCCATGCGGGAATCTTCTTGTTGGCACCACTAGGTCTCGTCATCATGAAGACAGCCGGCTGCTTGGGGAGAAGTAGTAGGAATCCAGGATCCGACCTGGACTCATTCTCCATGACATAAAACGTGCCCCTCTTCACAATTTGCTCCTTATCTGGCTGGAGCCGCTGCCGAATACAACAATCCTTGATACGTGTTTCCACGAACTGGGTTGCCAGATCGTGTAAAAACGAGTTTGCGAACTTGAGCTTGACAGCACTGGATTCGCGATGCGATGAGCGCAGATTCCCGTCTTCAAGATCGGGTGCTGACATTCTTACTAGAGTATAATGCGTTATGCCTTAAAGCCACGGCGCATTAAAACGCCGCGAATTCCGTATCACTCATCGTATCATTCGCCGCAATTCCCTGCATGAACTCTCCACCATTCTGGGCCATCTCGGGGGCAAATGTCTGAAGCGCCTGCGATGAAGTCATAGACCTAGATGACGCCACCCCGCTCACAACTGACCTATCCACGTCAGTCGGCTTCAGTCCAGGGCTAAAACTGCGTTCAGGGTGGCGCAGATTGTCCTGGAGATTCTCTGAACTATTCGGATCGTCCAGGGGGTCGCGCGCCGTTACGTCCGGAGGAGCCTGCGCTTCCTCCTCTTGGGGAAGAGGGCGGGCCGGCGCGGCATTCGGCGGGTTCGGACCAGAGGGACTCACCACACGGGGAGGTTCAACGGGGGGCTGGAACTGGATAGAAGGCGCCGCCGCCTGAATAGACTCAAATGTATCAAAACCAAACCATGACGGCTTATAGGCCTTTAGAAGAAGGTAGACAACAAAGGCCACAACAGCAAACGCAAGTGCTATCAAGATACGACTAAACATCTAAACTACCGTGAAAAAACAAACGGGGGCATTTTTACTTGCCTAAAAAGTTCTTTAGATACAGAGTAGATGGACCCTCTAGCCGCCCTCGTCATTGACGTGAAAACTGCGCTTTCCGATACAAAGCTTCTTGATGCCGGCTCTTTAATAAAAGTCGGCGTAAAACTATGTCTTGACTCAAAGGCCATAGTGGGTCTCGCGCATGATAAGAAAATTGGTCTTCTTACTAAGGCCATAGTGACGGCTCTAACGGAGCTCAAAGAGAAGGAGCTTACCGGATGCTCAGATGAGCAGAAGGTGGCGGTCAACCAGCGCTATGCGCACCTTTCGCTCGTTACTGAGTCGGGTCTCCCTGCGGTTCTCGAGACCGTTCACGAAATCTTCAGCGGAAAGCTCAACCTTTCCTCTCTGGTTTCGCAGATAAAGCCTGCCACATGGTTCAGCTGGTTTTCGTGTCTAGCAACTTCGGCTGTCTCAACTGCCGCCGCGGCTGGCCTTGTTTCCGAGAAACAGGCTGCGGATGCGTCGGCTGCTGTGAAGATGATTGAGGATGCGCCGAAGAAGATAGATAAGATGGCGGAGGGTGCGGAGGCGGCCCTTGCGCAGGTGAAGGCCGCGGTCCCCGCCCTTGCATCTGTGACCGATGCGGTTGCTGCTGTTGTTGATAAGGTGGAGGCTGCGGCCGAGGCTGTTGCAACTGCTGTACCTGTTGCACCTGCTGCACCTGTTGCACCTGCTGCAATAGTGGTTGACTTATCGGGCGCTGTACCCGTGCCTTTAGTAGAGGCCACTGTAGTGACCACCCCTCCAGAGACAGCCCCTGTGGAGAATAAGCAGTAAGTAGATACGTCTCTACAGTAAGTAGCCGCGGCGGCACATAATCATCCTCACACACCTCTACAACTTCTTCTATACTACCATCTTCCCGAGACCGTCTCTCAAGAATATGATAGCAGCGCCAGTCATTATCTACAAGAAAGCCAGTGTGCGATCCGAAATTATAAATTGCTAGCTCTTTTCCTATCATAGTAGATTCTTCAGAAGGTCTCCAGATAAGACTCATACCTACCATATAAACTTGACGAGTCATTTAAGCGCGAGGAACGTATTCAAGAAAATGAGTAAGACCACAGCATGTATTGTTCTTACGCAAAAGGCTGAGGTAAAGCAAGGAAAGCTTCCTGCCCAAGATGGAATTATCAGCTTGGACTCGGTGAAGACTTATCTTAAGAAGAAGGAAGTGCCAGAGATTCTGGGAACGTATCGCTACAAGACATATACTCTTACTCTTCTTGGACATACAACTGGCAAAGCTGGAACGGAGAATAAGCATGAGCTCCCCCCGCCCTTTGACAACACCCTCTGTTTCGGGGACATTGTTCTGATAGCCTCCACATATCCGACAACCTATACGAAGCCGGTGCCATTCAAGACTGAGGACTACGAAGCCTTCTATACAAAGATGTTTGGCGGCTTTGAGGACATTGATTCGGAGGACGAGGAAGAGGAGGAAGATGCAGAGGAGGTCGATGAGGTTGAAGTAGAGGCCGGTGTGAAAGAGAAGATTATTGTGGAAGAGGTGGACGATGATGAGGAGGCCGAGGATGATGAGGAGGAAGAGGCGGAAGCAGAAGCAGAGGCAGAGGCAGAGGCAGAAGTAGGCCCCGCCGATGTTGAGGTAGAGGATTTACCTATCCGTCCTGCCAAGATCAGTAAGAAGAAGCGTGCTGCCGCCGCCCTTCAGAGCGGGACATCCCAAATTCTCCATATTCCAAAGGACGAGCACCTTCATAAGGAGTCTGTAACGAATGCCCATCTCTTCCCGAAGCGCGAGCTTGCCATCCAGCAGATTGAGCTTATTCTGCGAGATGCTGGTATAACCGACCTCGATGTAAAGGAGTTGGAGCGCTGTATCTACAACGCGTCCATTACGGAGGCTCTTGGCCGCCATGTCACATGCCACTGGAACAACTCGCTCTTCAAGCATATCTATCTGACAAAGATGCGGCACATTCTGGGAAATCTTGTGCCATCAAGCTATGTTCAGAATACAAAGCTGCTTGACGATCTGCGGAGCGGGAAGTATTCAATTGAGGCCGTCTGTTCCATCAACACCTATGCGCTATGTAATGAGCGCTGGAGAGACTTCATCCATCGCCGGCAGCAGCGCGAAAAGAGGGAGCTGGAGGGCAATAAGGCCATGGCGACCGACCAGTTCCTCTGTATGCGCTGCCACAAGCGCGAGTGCACATACTATGAAATGCAGACGAGGTCGGCGGATGAGCCGATGACTATCTTCATTCAGTGTATGAATTGCGGAAAACACTGGAGACAGTAATACTTGCGAATAAGTATATGCAGGATCAAACTATTAAGACAAAACTAGTGGGTTTCGGTGAAGATAAATGGCCGGTGCTTGAAAACCTCTGGGATTTCTATAGCGAGAAGGGCGTGAAAACTGTTTTTATTAGCGTAGGCTCTTCATCGAGCGCTGTTGCTGATTTAGATATTGCAGAGACCCTGGGATGCCCTGTCCACGTGTGGAACTTCAATGACGCACATACGGCAAGCTGGGAAGAAGTCAGACAGGTGCTAAAAGACAGGAAGAGAACTTCCGCTGTCAACGGTTTTACAGAGGGCGTGGATACGAAGTGGGTTCTTCCTAAGAACGTCCGTTCTTACACAGGAATTCCCGGCTTTTATAATTCAAAGACGGAGGCATTTTCCACTGTTTCTGTTGACAACTGTGTAAAACAGTGCGTGGCCACGATGAAGTTGGAGGGCGAACAGCGCATAGATATACTGAAGATTGCGCTGGTAGAGGGAATGGAACGGCACGTGCTTTCGGCCGTGCTTGACACTGGCTACCGCCCGGGTCTAATTATGGTGAAGTGGTCGCATATGCCAGATACCCATCTGTTTACCACACTTACAGCTGGTCACTTACAGAACTGCGGATACACCCTCCTCGAGACTAACGGTGATCACTTCACATATATGTTTATTGATAGATGTATGTATGAGATTTGCAGCTGGGAAACAAATAAGAGCGTGAATCCTCTTGTAACTGAGATTCTAGAGGCAAGTCAGAAAACAATTCTAAATAAAACATAAGAGGAGGGGTTAATGGAAAAAACTATATCACCTCTTCACGAGAAACGACTTTTGTTACTTCTCGTGAAAAAGCAGCAGATAGGTAGAAGAGCCTATTCCGATATTACAAAAGTAAAACCATCAAGTAGGAAAGAGAGTCTCTATGAAAAACAAAAAGAAAAATGTAACCAGACGGTTGAAGCCATCTAATACCAGCCTACCTGGACCTGTAGTTTCTATCAAACCTGGAAAGAATTTCTACAAACATGTGAACGGCCACTGGTTACAGCATGCGTCTATTCCGCCTTTTCGCACATCCTTTGGCGTGAGTGAAGAGGTAGAGCGTCTGATTGAGCAGCAACTGGAGACTCTCCTAGCAAAATGTTACACGGTAGCCGAAAAAGGTGCGTCACCGACGACAAAGCGGGAGAAGATGATGGATGTCATTGGCCGTTTCATGCTCTCGTCTATGCGGCGAGAGAAGCAAGAAAACAGTGTGGCATTTCTGCGAAAGAGCATACGGTCCATGATCTGTATTCGCGGCTCAGAGGATGTTATGGAGCGGATTGGTAACATGAATCGGCATGGTATTTCAACATTCATGAATGTGACTATCTTCCAGCGGCGAAACCCGAGCGAATATACTCTTATGGTGGGATGCGGGTCACTTGGTCTTCCAGATGATACTTATTATAGTGGAACGGCGCCTGGGAAAACACAGACCCTTCTCGCATATGTGAAACTCTGTGAAGACCTGGGAAAGCGGCTGTTTATTGATGATCTACGCACGGCTGTTCAGACGGAGGCATCGCTCTCGGGCATTATAAAACGATACAAGGACGAGGTGTTCGAGGATATAGAAGGCAATCAGCTGGACAAGGCCTTCCCTGGAATTGCATGGGACAGCTTGTTCACATCCTATGGTGTTGCCAACTGGAAATCAAAGACCGTGCGCGTTTACAATACGCGGCTTATAAAACAGATAGAAAAGTGTTTGAAGACGTGGACGCCAGATAGCTGGAGCAATTTGTTCACACTTCACACAATTCTCTACGCGCTGCCAGTCTTGCCGCCACCCTATGATGACCTCCATTTCCAGTTTTTCGGTAAACGCTTGCGTGGCCAGGTGGAGAAGCTGCCGCAAGACCAGCTGACGCTGAATCTTGTGCGCACTCTTCTTCGTATTCCGCTCTCCTATCTGTATGTTGAAGACTATGTGGAGTTAGAAACGAAGAAGGATGCCACGGTCTTTGCCGAGACTATACAAAAACACGCGCTGGCCCGTCTTGCAAAGGTGGAGTGGCTGGAGGAGGAGACTAAGAAACTCGCAATTCGCAAACTCAGAGCAATGACCTTCAGTATTTCAAACCCAGAGGAGTTTCCTACAATCAAGATTCCAGATCTTATCACCGACAATTTCCTCCTGAATATGTTTCTTCTTTCTGAAATGAACACGGTCACTATGATTTCTCGCATGGGCTCCGCGGCCAACCCAAAGAACTGGGATGAAGCTCCTTACACAGTAAATGCCTATTATTTCAATGAGCGAAACCAGTTTGTTCTTCCTGCGGGCTCAATCCAGTGGCCGTTCTATAAGCGGTCCAAGGAGCGCATTGGCTGGAATTATGGAGGGCTGGGGGCTGTGATTGGCCACGAAATTACCCATGCATTTGACATGGATGGAAAGGAATACAATGAGAAGGGTGAAAAGAAGAGCTGGTGGACGAAGAAGGATACTGCGGATTATGAAAAACGGACGGATGCGCTTGTAAAATTGTTTGATAGTGGGAAGATTCTTGGCCACCCTGTGGATGGTGCGCTGACACTCTCAGAGAATATTGCCGATTTGGGAGGACTTGCGATCGCATTGGATGCTCTTCATCAGGAGCTTGGCGGAGCATCTGAAGAGGAGAAAAAGAAGCAGGTGCGAGATTTTTTCACGGCGTATGCGGTCTCCTGGCGCGTGAAGGAGCGGTCAAAAAAGGCGATTCAGAGCCTCTTCTTGGACGTCCATGCGCCGGCTGAGCTGCGAGTGAATTTCATTGTGAACCAGTTTGACGAATGGTATGAGTTATTTGGCGTTGTGACTGGCGATGACTTGTATATACCGCCCGAGGAGAGGGTGCGGATATTTTAGATATTTGAAGATTAAAAGCTCGGTTAATCTGTCATAATAAAAAGTTAATTAACTATAGAATGATTTACACAAGTGGTGTAGTTTCTTTGATTATTCAATTTATAATTGGAATCATCGACTATCTCGCAATAAATATAGAAATAAATTCAAAAGATGAAATGCTGAAGGATTTATTAAAAGTTGAACTTTTTGTTCAGGTAGTTGAGTTTATATTTTATATTTGGTTAATTTACTACTTTAACAAAGTATCACAAAATATCACTCCAATTCGTTATTTAGACTGGGCAATTACTACACCCTTAATGTTGATTACGCTGTCTGCCTTTTTAAATCACGATGGAAGTAAATCAAGTAGATTAAGTGACTTTTTATCTAATAATATAGGTCCAATGATAAAAATAGTCTTCTTAAATGCGGCAATGTTACTCTTTGGTTTCATCGGTGAACTTGGTTATTTGTCCCCTTATCTCTCTACAGCATTAGGTTTTATTCCATTCATTTTGAATTTCAAGTATATTAAAGATAAATTCTTACCATCGTCTGAAGACAAGTTTAAGAATGCTGTATTTTATTGGTTTGTATTTTTCTGGAGTCTATACGGCGTATTTGCGCTTACGAACTATACAACTAAAAATACCGGATATAACATATTAGACATATTTGCTAAAAATGTATTTGGACTCTTTTTGGCATATATTATATGGTCAAAATCAAACACAGAAGGAACATATTCCACCGATGATGTTATGATTAAAGAACCATCAGATCTGAGAGGCGCCAATACTCAAAGCTTCCATCAGGCATAGGCCGCTTCAGGATGAACGGAAGACGACGCTGCTCCAGCTCCAGATGCGCAATCTCAATCGCCTTCGTCACATACTCAGGAACATCCACATAAGGGCGCGCCCCCTGTGAAAGCTGATTTGCGCGAAATCCAAGAATCTTGGTCTTCTCGAAAATCGTCAGGAACGGCTGGGAGCGATGGTAAGGGTCCACGACCGTGTCCGAGTCGCCGAGCGCAACGCGAAGAGGAATCTTGGCCGCCACAGTGTCAGCATAGTCAAGAATGGATTCGGGGTGGAACTTGTAGAGGACCTCAAGCGGCTCAGGGATGACGGCGCGGTCATCCTTCTCTATACCCTCTTCCTCGATGGCTGCAAAATCCTCTGCCACGTCAATATCACCCTCTTCATAGACATCGTCAGTAGCTGCTGCGTCTGCCATAGTCTTTCTACTAAAGGTCCGAAGAGAAATGTTTTCCAATTTTAGGGCGGAGGAGGGGCAGGGTGCAAATTTGACTTAAGAAGATGGCGCGTAGGAAGTATAAGAATGAGTGTACCCCCCGTTGTTTCCTACGAGTCTTTTGATGAGATGGCTCTGCCTGAGCCTCTCCTCCGCGGTATTTATGCGCATGGTTTTGAGAAGCCCTCTCCCATTCAACAGAAGGCCATTGTTCCTATTAAGAATGGGAATGACGTTCTGGCGCAGGCCCAGTCGGGCACTGGTAAGACGGGTGCTTTTAGTATCGGGGCGATGTGCCACGTAGATCCGGCGATTAAGAAGCCGCAGATTCTCGTGCTTGTGCCCACCCGCGAGCTCGCTCAGCAGATTGAGTATGTGGCCACCCACATTGGTTCCAAGCTTCCACTCTCTGTCTACTCTGCCACGGGAGGCACGCCTATTAGCGCGGACCTCCGTGCACTGGAGCGGGGTGCGCAGTATATTGTTGGAACTCCTGGCCGCGTCTATGACCTCATGCACCGCGGCGCCATTCAGCGCCAGCACATCAAGTATCTCATCATGGATGAGGCAGACCAGATGCTGGAGGACCGGTTCCGTGAGCAGGTGATGTGCATCCTGGGTCTTGGCTTTCCGAAGGAGACACGTGTTGCGCTCTTCAGTGCGACGATGCCTCCTGAGGTCGTGGAGTTTGCGGAGAAGCTTCTCACCAACCCTGTAAAGATTCTCATCCCGCCTGAGGAGGTTACGCTGGAGGGTATCAAGCAGTATTATGTTGAGCTGCCGCGCGAGGATTGGAAGTATGAGGTTCTCTGCGACCTCTACCAGCAGCTCAATATCAATCAGGCGATTATCTACTGCAACAAGCGCCAGAAGGTGGAGTGGCTGGCCGAAAAAATGTCTGGGCAGGGTTTCCCGCTCTCGTTCATTCACGGAGAGATGGAGGTTGAGGAGCGCCGCCGCCGCATGACGGAGTTCCGCAAGGGCGGCATCCGCGTTCTCATCAGCACGGATCTACTTGCCCGCGGCATTGATGTGCAGCAGGTAAGTCTTGTAATTAATTATGAGCTGCCGGTTCAGCGCGAGAACTATATCCATCGCATTGGCCGCTCTGGCCGCTTTGGTCGCAAGGGCGTGTCTATCAATCTGCTTCTGGCTGACGAGATGAAGCTTATGAAGGATATTGAGAGCTACTATTCCACACAGGTTACCACTCTACCTGAGGACCTAGCTGGAATCACCCTCACGTGATGCTTGTGCAGTAGCAGTAGCAGTAGCAACCACGCGAATATCATGACGGCACACGGGGCAGTGCACATTTTCTTGAAACCATACATCAATACATGACTTGTGAAATGCGTGATGACAAGCGTTCAGTGAACGCCTCTCAACACCCACCTCATATCCATCCTGGCAGATTGCGCACACCGCATTC
>Ga0209107_10002115_pt1 | contig 11058 bp, 6 predicted proteins | sample LakErihyJuly2011_2_FD_187460 | JGI IMG/M metagenome (GOLD analysis project Ga0209107, IMG submission 187460) | Freshwater microbial communities from dead zone in Lake Erie, Canada - CCB hypolimnion July 2011 (SPAdes) (version 2) | ecosystem: Environmental > Aquatic > Freshwater > Lentic >... | reverse complement strand
GAATTACATAATTATAAAAAATAGAATAATTATAAAAAATAGAATAAATATAAAAAATAGAATAAATAGAATAAATAGAATAAATAGAATAAAATTATATTCAATATATAATTATATTCAATATATAATTATATTCAATATATTATTATATTCAACATATATAATAATATATAACATTACTATGTTTATTACTGGATTATGTGGACCAGGATTAGTATATATAGGATTTTCATTAATACAAATCTTTATTGATATTTATAATGGGGTTATGAATGCTGCTTTTTTAAAATTTATAATTATGATTGTATTTACATTAATAATAAATATACTATGTGATTTAGGATTTTCTGTTATTGCGTGGTTTTTAGTATTTATACCAATTATTATGATGACTATTATATCTAGTTTATTATTACAAGTATTTGGTTTAGATTCAGAAAACAAAAATTTAAATACTAAAAAGATTAGTGGAGACATTAGTAATACTGATAAAGAAATATTAGCTTCACAAGAATATAATGCTATAAATAATACTAGAATAGATAGAGATAAATTGCGAATTAAATTTTATGATAACATAGACAATTATTACGATTTATCTTATAATAAAAAACATAAATATGATTTATCTAACAATCCTGTAAAATATAATATTGTTACTAATTTAATTAATTATTTTGGAGAATATGCTTTTGTTAGAAATATAGTTACATCAGATTTGTTTAACAAAATATTTTCAAATTCTCTTGCTACTAATAGTGAGTTACTTAACAAATATAATGAAAACAGAATGTCTTCAAATTTAGAGGAAATAAATTTAGTTGCTAATTATAATTTAATTAATAGAAATAATAGAAGTGATACTAGTAATAACGAGTTTAAATATGACCATTTAAATTTAAACTCTTATGATACACATAAAACTAAAGCATATATGGATTCATTGAATAAAGACCATACAACTGTTTGCCCTTCAAATGAAACACCGATTACATATAAATCTAAAACTGGTCTAGAATGCTATGAAATTTGTGCTCCAGGTAGAATAAAAGATGCTAATGGTGTATGTAAAAATTTAAATAGTTATGCTACTTTATAATATATTATGAAACATATTAAATATATTTAAAAACATTATAAAATAAATTTATAAATACTATTATAATGTATAATTTAAATAATAATTGGACTTGTTGGATACATTATCAAAATGATAATATTTGGACTCTTGATAGATATCAAAACATTACAACGTTAGTTACTTTAAAAGATGCTGTGCTATTTATTGAAAATTTAGATGAAAATATTATAAAAAAAACTATGTTATTTTTTATGAAAGATTCTATTTTACCATTATGGGAATCAGAAGATAATATTAATGGTGGATGTTTTTCATATAAAATAAGTAATATAAATATTGTGAATATTTTTAAAATTTTATTATATAAAATAATTGGCAACACGCTTTCAAGCGACGAAAATACATTAAATAATATTAATGGTATATCTATTAGTCCAAAGAAAAATTTTTGTATTATTAAAATATGGATGCGTAATAAAAATATTATAACTAATTATGATTATACATCAAATAAAGATCCTTTTAATATTCATAATATATTTAATATTGAGGAACAATTATGTGTTTTTAAAGAACATAAATAAATAAATATCTCTTTTTATTAGCATTTAATTAAATAATAATAGTATTTAATTAAATTTGTGTTTGTTTGTGTTTGTGTTTGTGTTTGTGTTTGTGTTTGTGTTCAATTATTTGAAGAAGGCAATGATGATAAACATAATTTGATTTCGCCTAATGAAGCAACATTATATTTTACTATTAAAGGTCTGTTATTTTCTAAATATATTTCTATTTGATTACATAAGTTGGTACATTTTATAAAATATAAAAGATTTTTGAGAGAATATTCGCCCTGTATAATTTTATTATGTTGCTTATTAATAATTTGCATGTTTGCGTTATTTTCACTTCGTCTAATCTCGGCTTTAGCAAATTGTCCGGCACACTTAAATATTAGTTCGTTTTCGACAGATTTTATCTCTATTTTTTCAGAAATATTTGCCAAATCCCTTATTATTTTTTGAAAATCATTTGAAGGCATATTTATAACAGATGAGAATTTGACATCTGGAATTTCTAACTCATCTTGCTCTGGTTCTATTAATTTTAATTTTTGTATTTTTGATTGTTTAATATTTCCATTTTCAAATTTTAAACCTAATTCTGTCACTATTCCATCATTATAATCATCGTTTTCAATATAAATAGTAAGTGTATCATCATTATCTATTGTTGTAATTAATTTAAATAAATGAAGTATATTTACTCCAACTATAATTTTTTCCTGTTTACATTCGAAAAATTCGAAATTTTCAGCTTTTAAAAATAAGTGAACCAATATAGTATGCGTTTTGTCCATATTAATAATTTTTATTCCACTTTTTGTAAATATTATATTTGTTTCTAATAATATGTCTTTTAAAGCAGCCATTAATATTCGAAAAGGGGCTATTTGAACTGTTTTAATAGTCATTACATTGTTGTTATCAAACTCTTTTGATAACATATTTTATATTTAGTTAAAAAACGTATTAAATCTTTAAGTAAAAATTTAAAAGATAATATATTGAAATACTAAACTAGTTATTTATGCGATTTTTTAACTATTTTTCTCGAACTAAATTATTTGTTCATGTTTTATTAAGCAGAAATTATAATTATGTTAATCATCGTTTATTGCCTACAAAGTATTATTCTATAAAAACTATAAAACAATACTACTATGATAACCATATATATTATGACTTGTATAATGATTTTTGTAAATGTAGTGTAAATGAAGAATGTAGTTTAACTAATTTTAGTGATTTAACTACTTTTAGTAATTTCAAATATACTAAATACAATAATCTTACAGCAGAGCACATATTTCCTCAATCATTTACAAAACATTATAACAAGGCAAATAAAGACATGCACAATATATATTTAACAAATTATTATACAAATAATTTACGTAGCAATAAGAAATTCTCTCATTCTGTGGATGAAACATTAACCCCTAAACTTTATATTCCATGTAATTATTCTCGTGGAATAATTGCCAGATCGCTTGCCTATATGAAATATACATATCCTCTGTTAAATCTCTCAAATGTTATAGACTCTAAGATAATAATAGCATGGAATGAATTATATCCACCAACAGAACTTGAGTTGAAAAAAAATAATATTATCTATAATTATCAAGGCAATAAAAATATATTTATTGAAGATTATAAAAAATTAGAATTATTTATTAACAATAATTTTAATTAATTAATACATAAAAATTTAATATTAATTAATCTCCTAATTCCATAATTAACACACCCCTAAGTTTAAGTTACAATGAAAGAGATTTATAAATTATAAATAAGATAGTTTAATTGAACATTACAATTACAACTATAGTATTGATTGTAATAATTCTTTAAATGTTTATTGTTTATTGTTTAAAAATTGAAAAATGTCTAATGCTTTCTTCTTTTTCTTGTGCTTTCTCTTCTAACCCAACCAAATTTTCCTTTTTTGGTAAAATAACCAGCCTTTTCTAAGCGTTTTTCGCGCTTGGCACGAGCATAAACTTTCTTTGATACAACATGACCACGTTTATTAAACATTAAATGTGATTTTGTTAAATCGCCTTTTGTTTTATATGCCGTACCATGCATTACTTGAGCGCGCGAACCAATCAACATAGCATATTTATGGCCGTTTATATGGTACATTCCATCATCAGATTTCATATGTTTCTTAGTCATTGTTTTGTTTTATAAATTAACTTGAGAAAAAAATTTATTGCTAAATAATAATTTTAAGCATCAACCATAATTATTTTTAAAGATTAAAATTGATAAAATTGATTTTATTTTTATATAAATAATACACATTAAATAATAGTATATGACTTCTAAAAATATGACTTCTAAAGAAGAACTCTCTAAAAAATATCAAAAAAAATCTGATAAGCAGCACGTTCTTGATAATCCAGATACATATATTGGTTCTATTGAAAATATTGAATGTAATGCCTATGTTTATGATGAAGACACCAAAAAAATCATTGAAAAACAAATAACTTATAATCCAGGTTTATACAAACTTTTTGACGAAGGAATTGTAAATTGCCGCGATCATTTTATCCGCATGCAACAATTAATTGTATCATCTAATGGCGAAGACAAAGACAAAAATTTTCCAGTAACAAAAATAGATATTTCAATTGACGAAACCGGCATTATTACTTTAACAAATGATGGTAATGGAATAGATGTCTCAGTCCACCCAGAATATAATATTTGGATTCCAGAATTAATTTTTGGACATCTTCGCACTTCAACAAATTATGACAAAGATGAAAAAAAGATTGTTGGAGGAAAAAACGGATTTGGATTTAAATTGGTTTTAATTTGGTCTAGTTGGGGCAAAATTGAAACGGTAGATGCCAAAACAGGACAAAAATACGTTCAAGAATTCAAAGACAATTTAAATATAATTGAAAAACCACAAATTACTAAATGTAAAAATAAACCATACACAAGTGTAAGTTTTAAACCAGATTATAAACGTTTAAAAATTGATGGTCTAAGTCCGGATTTTATTGCTTTACTTAAAAGACGTGTTTATGATATTGCCGCAATAACCCACAACTCCATTAAAGTTAAATACAATACTAATTCTATTGAAGTAAAAACTTTTATGAATTATATTGATTTATATATTGGTTCTAAAAGCGAAAAAGAACGCATTTATGAAGAGGCAAATGAACGATGGGAATATGCTGTATGCTTAGCACCAAACGATGAGTTTTGCCAAGTAAGTTTTGTAAATGGTATTTATACTTCAAAAGGTGGAAAACACGTTGAATATATTGTTAATCAAATTGTAAAAAAATTAACAGCCTATATTAAAGAAAAAAAACAAATTGATGTTAAGCCAGCATCTATTAAAGAACAACTAATGATTTTTGTTAATTGTACTATTGAAAATCCATCATTTGATAGTCAAACAAAAGACTATTTAAATAATGCTGTGTCTAATTTTGGTTCAAGCTGTGAAGTTTCAAGCAAATTTATTGAAAAATTGGCAAAAATGGGTGTTATGAATGTTGCGTGTAATTTAACAGAAGTTAAGGAGAATAAAGCAGCCAAAAAAACGGATGGAACAAAATGTAAGACTATTCGAAATATTCCTAAACTTGTAGATGCTAATTTTGCCGGAACTGCCAAATCAAAAGAATGTATGTTAATCTTATGTGAAGGAGATTCAGCCAAATCTGGAATTATTTCTGGTCTTTCTCGTGAAGACAGAAATATTATTGGTGTATATCCAATGAAAGGCAAAATGTTTAATATTAGAGGAGAAAGCATTACTAAAATTGGCGAAAATAAAGAAATTACTGAAATTAAGCAAATTCTTGGTCTAGAACACGGAAAAACTTATACTTTACAAGATATTCATAGTAAACTTCGTTATGGTAAACTCATATTTATGACTGATCAAGATTTAGACGGAAGTCATATTAAAGGTCTTGTTATTAATATGATTGATAGCGAATGGAATTCATTAATCGAAATTCCAGAGTTTATTGGTTATATGAATACACCTATTTTAAAAGCCACTAAAAATAAAGAAGTTATTGAATTTTACAATAATGGAGAATATGAAGTATGGAAAAATGTTAATGATGTTTCAAAATGGGATGTTAAATATTATAAGGGTCTTGGCACAAGCACAAGCAAAGAATTTAAAGAATATTTTACTATTAAAAAGATTGTGAATTTTGTGAGCAACATAACAAGCAGGGAAAAGATTGATATGGTATTTAATAAAAAACGCGCAAATGATCGTAAGCAATGGCTTTCTAATTATGACCGCACTTCCTATTTAAATACTTCTAAATCCTATGTGTCATATGATGAATTTATAGATAATGACATGATTCATTTCTCTAAATATGATAATGAAAGGTCTATTCCTAATATTTGTGATGGACTTAAACTATGCTTGCGGAAAATAGTATATTCGGCATTCAAGAAAAAATTGTGTTCAGAAATTAAAGTTGCCCAGTTTAGTGGTTATGTTTCTGAACATTCTGGTTATCATCATGGAGAAGCCAGTTTAAATGGTGCAATTGTTGGATTGGCACAAAACTTTGTGGGGTCAAACAATATTAATTTGTTTGTTCCACAAGGACAATTTGGAACACGTCTTCAAGGAGGAAAAGATGCTGCGTCGGAAAGATATATTTACACATATTTAAATCCTCTTACTCGCAAATTATTTCCTGAATTAGATGACCAAATTTTACATTATGTAGAAGATGATGGTTATATTGTGGAACCAATATATTATGTTCCAATTATTCCTATGATTCTTGTTAATGGAACAAAAGGTATTGGAACAGGATTTAGCACTGATATTATGTGTTATAACCCACTTCAAATAATTGAATTTTTAGAAGCAAAGTTGAATAGCACAAGTGTTACTGAAAAATTATTGATTGAACCTTATTATCAAGGGTTTAAAGGCAAAATCTATCCTTGTGATGACACACATAAAAAATATATTATTAAAGGTTGCTATGAAATTTTGAGTAATGATAAAATTAGGATTACAGAATTACCTATTGGAACTTGGACGCAAGACTACAAAGAATTTTTAGAATCTATTTTGGATACTAAAACACTTGGTAAAGGAAAAACAGCAAAATCTGGGGAAGATTACATTAAAGATTTTAATGATATGTCTACCGATTTAAATGTTGACTTTGAAATCACATTTTATCCTGGAATAATGGCTAAATTATTATTGGAAAAACACGATTATAATATTGAAGGTATTGAAAAATACTTGAAACTTTATAGTATTCATTGTACTACAAATATGCATTTGTTTAATGAAAAAGAACAATTACGCAAATTTGATAATGTATATGAAATAGTCGATTCTTATTATACTATTCGCTATGACTATTATATAAAACGTAAAGCATTTATTATTACTAAACTTGAAGCTGAACTTAAAGTGTTAAGTTCTAAGAGTCGCTTTATTCAATATAACTTGGAAGATAAGATTGATTTGCGTAAAAAATCAAAGTCAGAAATTTATAGTATATTAAGTAATTTAAAATTTGATTTGGGTGAAAGCGGAGATTATAACTATTTAGTTAAAATGCCTATGGATTCAGTTTGTATGGAAAATGCTGAAAAACTAATGAATGAATATGAAAATAAAAATGCGGAATTAGAAACTATTAAAACATGCTCAATTGAGCAAATGTGGTTAAAAGAATTAAAAGAGTTAAAAATTGCTTATAAAGAATTTATAGAAGTAACCAATAAATTAGGAGAAAAATTGGATAGTTCTAAAAAATCTAAGAAAAAATAAATTGTTTTAATTGTTTAAACTATTGATTTATTAATATTTTTTTTTAGTGGTTTCAAATATTTAACATTTTATACTAAATATTTGAATTTATTGAATTTATTGAATTTATTGAATTTATTGAATTTATTGAATTTATTGAATTTATTGAATTTATTTTTAGTGCTTACATTATTTAATAGAGTTTACCGCCATTTTGGACCCTCAAACCAAAGTGCTAAACTATGTCGTATTCCAGAAGTAACTGGATTTGCTTCATGGTAAATAAATGAAGGAAAAAATATAACTGTTCCTTGTTGCTTAATATCTTCTGGATTTGGATATTCATCACAATCATAAAGTTTAAACTCACCTCCTGTATATGTATCTGGATTTGAAAGTTGTATGACTGCGCTTAGTTTTCTATGTCTTGTGCTTTTATTAATCCAAAAAACATCGTGGTGCTTTTTATATTCGCCACCTAGTGCACCATTGTATCTAGCTAATTGAATATACTCAAGATTGTCTATATGAAATCCAAACCACTCTTTATTTGCTTCTCTTTCAAGTTTCCACACTTCATCATATAGTTCTGGAAAATCTTTAGAATATATCCATGCTACATCACTTTTTCTTTGAGTATTATTTATTGTTTTTCCATCTTCACCCATTGTTGCTTCGTTGAATGTTAGGTTCTTTGATTTTTCTATAATTAAGTCACAATAACTAGGAGGAAAATATGACTTATAATAACACCACTGACCTTTCATTTTATTTTTTATATGTTTATAACTTTAAATGTTTTATAACTTTATATGTTTTATAACTTTATATGTTTTATAACTTTATATTTCTAATGCTTGTATTCTTGCTAGTAAACTACTTATAATATTTTTTTGGTTTAATATTGTTGATTCTTGTGCTTTTACTTTTGTATGTAATTCTTTTATAGCGGCAAGTCCATACACAAAAACCGAATTATAATTAAGATTATATGCTTGTGCTATTAAATTATAACTTACTTCATAATTATTGGCACTTTGGTGATAATAATTGTTACTGAGTTCATAGTTATTGGCACTTGGTTCATAATAATTGTTACTGAGTTCATAATTATTGGCACTTGGTTCATAATAATTAGCACTTAAATCATTGGTTTGTCTATTATAAATATATGTTTGTTCATAATAATCACCTCCACCTACTACATAACTTAAATCACTTATTTGTAATACTTCTTGGGCAATTAAACCGGCTTCATGGTACCAAGCGTGTCCACTTAAATCACCATTATAACTAGCATCTAACAAAACTTGTGTTTTTTGATAAAACTTTGGAGTTAATCTATCAATAACATCTAATCCATTAGTAATAGCAACTTCATTATGCTTTAAGCGGTCATCTGATCCTATATAAACATTATTTACATAAAGAGTTGTTACATTTATATTTGAAAAATCCCATTTACCATTTTCATCAATTCTATTAAAACTGCTATCAAATACATTATAACTTGTTGGAGGACGCCCTTTTAAGGAAGAAGTCATTACTCTTTTTGATCCATTTTGAGCAACAGCAACAAATATTCCTAGTTCTGGCGACCAACAACTACCGTGCCACCAAGTATTGGAATCATTTGTTGATTGTCGTCCAGTCCATGTTATTCCATTATGTGAAGTCATTATAATATTTGTTCCATCTCGAGAAAAAGCAGCAAATAATCCTAGTTCTTTTGACCAACATACACTAAACCACTCATATGCTTCATTTGATGATCTTTGTCCAGTCCAATTTATTCCGTTTGGCGAAGTCATTACTCTATTAGTTCCATATTGAGCAACAGCAACAAATATTCCTAGTTCACCAGACCAACAAACATTATACCATTGATTGTCTTCATTTGATGATGCTCTTCCAGTCCAATTTATTCCATTTGGTGAAGTCATTACTTTATTTGGTCCACCAACGGCTACAGCAACAAATATTCCTAGTTCTTTAGACCAACATACACTAAACCAACTACTAGCTGGTACACCAGTAACATTAGTCGAAGACCATGTTATTCCATCTGGTGAAGTCATTACTCTATTACCTCCACCATAAGCAACCACAACAAATATTCCCAGTTCTTTAGACCAACATACACTAAACCATTGACTGCCTTCATTTGATGATGTTCTTGGGGTCCAAGTTATTCCATCTGGTGAAGTCATTACTCTATTTGTTCCATTTTCAGATACAGCAACAAATAACATTCGTTCTGGCGACCAACATACACCTATCCATTGATTTGCTTCATTTGATGATGCTCTTCCAGTCCAATTTATTCCATTTGGCGAAGTCATTACTTTATTTGATCCAAGATAAGCTACCGCAACAAATAGCCTAAGTTCTGGAGACCAACAAACACTTAACCAATAATTTGTTTCATTTGATGCTGTTCTTCCAGTCCAAGTTTGAACCGCTTTAACTCCACTCGAATAAGGATTTAAACTCGGATAAGCATCTTTTGCCAATCCATAATAACCAATAGCTGATTTGTTCAGTTTATAAACAGCTGCACCAGCATACTCGCCCGTGTCACTCCACGCATTATCGCTAGTTACAAAATGTATATTAGGTTCGTATATGCTATTTGGTTCTCCTGATCTAAAATTTGTATAGCTCCATATATCTCCATTAACCCATTGCCAATCAGATGATGTTTTTCCTCCTGCGATTGAATTTAGTCTTCTTATTCCTCCTATAAAAGCCCATGGAGCACCAACAGATACAAGTAGTTGCCTAACTTGTTCATTTTCTTCAGCATTTAAAATAGACGCAAAAGTCATGTTATTATTTAAAGCATTAATCGTATGTTCCTCAATAGTAAAATTTGAAGAATTATATCTAAATATATTACCACTTAAACTAATTTCTTGATATATTCTTCTATTTGTGGTTATTCTAAAATTAGAAATGTCAGTTAATGTTGCGCTTAGACTTACACCCAATGCCCCTGTTGCTCCGATTGGCCCAGTTGGTCCTACTGGTCCTGTTGGTCCTGGTGTTGTGTTATTTGGTCCTTGTGGTCCTGGTGGTCCTGGTGGTCCTGGTGTTCCATTTTGTCCTGGTGCTCCTCGTGGTCCTATTACTGGCCAATTTCCACCATTTATGCTACTAATACCACTTAAATCACGTATAAATGCTTTATTCCAAATATTTGAAGAGTTTCCCAAACTAGTATTATTTGCTAATTGTGGTATTATTATTTGTCTAACATTAGAAATAGTTTCACTTACACTCATATTTGTTACATTTATATTACTCATATATGCGTTCCCCCATATTTTACTAGGAAGACCTAAACTTAATGTAGTAATAGTTCTTGTCTGTAAATAGCGAATAACTACAATACCTGAACCACCTGTTCCACCTAGTTGACCAAAATTACCACCACCACCACCACCCCCAGTATTTGCACCACCATTGCCGCCATTTGTGCTTGATCCGTTTGCGCCACGAGTGAATGCTAAACCACCACCAAAACCGCCTCCACTAGCACCGCCACCACCGCCACCACCACCAAGACCACCCCAACCGCCCAATTGATTAGTCGAAGCACCACCACCACCACCACCTGCCCAATA
>Ga0209107_10002113_pt1 | contig 11062 bp, 8 predicted proteins | sample LakErihyJuly2011_2_FD_187460 | JGI IMG/M metagenome (GOLD analysis project Ga0209107, IMG submission 187460) | Freshwater microbial communities from dead zone in Lake Erie, Canada - CCB hypolimnion July 2011 (SPAdes) (version 2) | ecosystem: Environmental > Aquatic > Freshwater > Lentic >... | reverse complement strand
CACATCCCAAGTCCAACATTAAAACTGCCGCTGAATTGGTAGCCACCGCCAAAGCCAGTCCAGGGAAAATCAACTATGCCTCTCCCGGAGTTGGCACACCTCATCACTTGTCGATGGAGTTGTTCAAGAGCACTGCACAAGTATTCCTCACGCACATCCCCTACCGAGGAACTGCCCCTGCGGTATCCGATTTGTTGGGTGGTCAAGTAGATGCCATGTTCTTGCCTATCCATGTCGCCCTGCCACAAATCAAGTCTGGCAAACTTGTGGCCTTGGGCATAGGCAGCGATCAACGCCACCCTTTGCTGCCCAATGTTCCCACCCTGACTGAGGCCAAAGCGGGCAAGGTGAATGTCGACATGTGGTACGGCATCTTTGCACCCAAAAACACCCCCAACGAGATCGTTCAAGCATTCAACAAAGAACTCAAAACCATCTTGGGCAGTGATGAAATTCAAAAAGCATTCCAACCTCAAGGCATGGATCCTGCAAACAGCACGCCTGAAGAGTTTGCAAAATTGGTCGAGCGCGATGCCAATCGTTGGGCCGAGCTGATCAAAGTCCAAAGCATCAAAGCGGAATGAGCATGAACATCGTCATTGTGGGGGGCGGCATTGCCGGTTTGAGTTTGGCCTTGGGCTTGCACCAACGGGGCATAGACTGTGATGTCTTTGAAAGCGTTGCTGAGGTCAAAGAAATTGGGGTTGGCATTACGCTGCTACCTCATGCCATGCGCGAACTGGCCGAGTTAGGTGTCCAAGATGCACTAGAGGCAGCGGGCATTGAAAATCTTGAAAGTGTTTTTTACACTCAGCACGGCCAGTATGTTTACCGAGAAGCGCGTGGCCGTCATGCAGGCTACGCCCTGCCCGAAATAGGTATTCACCGCGGAAAATTACATCGTATTTTGTTTGAGGCTGCTGTCAGCCGTTTGGGCGCTGACAAAGTGCACACTGGCATGCGTTGCTTGGGTTTTTCTCAAAATCCAGATGGCGTTGAAATTGAATTTTCAAATCTACACACAGGTACCAGCGTTTCTATCAATGCTCAAATTGCCGTGGCATGTGATGGCGTCAATTCCGTCATACGCAAACAAATGCATCCCCAAGATGCGCTTTGTTTTGCTGGCATCAATACGTGGCGCGGTGTCACAGTTCATCCCCCCATATTGACTGGCAAAAGTTACTTGCGCATTGGCACCGTTGAAGTGGGCAAGATGGTTATCTATCCCATCATTGACAACGTCGATGGCAAGGGCAATCAGCTTATCAATTGGGTGGCAGAATTGCAAAAGCCCAACGCCGCTATGAATGATTGGAATCGGCCTGGCGATCCTGCGGTGTGCGCAGAGATCTTCAAAGACTGGACATTTGATTTTTTGAATGTGCCGCAACTTATTTTGAAAGCAGAAAAAGTTTTTGAATACCCCATGGTCGACAAAGACGCTTTGCCCTTTTGGACTCAAGGCAGAGTCACGCTCATGGGCGATGCTGCACACCCCATGTATCCGCGCGGCTCCAATGGCTCTGCTCAGGCACTGATCGATGCGCGTACTTTGGCTGATCTACTCAGCCAACACAGCAACCCGCAGGAAGCCTTAATAACCTACGAAGCTTTGCGCTTAGCACCTACCGCCAAGGTGGTAGAAACCAATCGCAAAGTACCCCCCGACTTCATCATCATGAAGGCACAAGAATTAAGCGGTGGGCAACCATTCAGACACATCGACGATCTCATAAGCCAAGATGAGTTGCGCCAAATTTCTGACAATTACAAAACAGTGGCTGGTTTTGCTTTAACAAAATGAACCTTTGACGTCTGCGTCTCTGGTTTTCTTTGCACCCCATTGTCTGTTGCGTGCCGAGCACGAAGTTGACCGCAGCCGCCCTCCACATCCTGTCCAGCTGAATTTCTCAACTTGGTCAAAATGCCGCGGCGGTGCAACGTTCGCGCAATTTCTGCCGCGCGCTCCCAAGCAGGCCGCTGAAAGGGCAAGCCGTCAACGGCGTTGTAAGGAATCATATTCATCAGGGCAAACTTGCCCTTCAGCAGACTCACAATGCCCTCTATCTCCTCTTCTGTGTCATTGATACCTTGCAGAAGAGTCCATTGGTATTGAATGGGGTAGCCTGTTTGCTGAGCATAAGTTTCAGCGGCTTCCACCAAGGCCTCGGGCGTCATTTTGGGCGCGCGAGGCAATAATTCAGCGCGCAATTCTGCGCGGGTGGTGTGCAAAGAAAGCGCCAAAGCGGGCTTGACCAAACCCAAAGGCAATTGCTCAAACACACGTGGATCGCCAACCGTTGAGAACACCAAAGACTTGTGCCCAATATTGCCCACTGTTCCCAACACATCGATGGCTTCCATCACATTGTCTAAGTTGTGGGCCGGTTCACCCATGCCCATGAACACCACCTTTTTAACCAGTCTGTGCAATCTGGCAAATGCGACCTGCGCCACAATTTCAGCGCTGCCAACTTGCCTTATCAGGCCATCACGGCCTGTCATGCAAAAGGTGCACCCCACTGCGCAACCCACTTGAGAAGATACGCAAACACCATCGCGGGGCAAGCCAACGGTTTCCACCATTTGGCCATCTTGCAAAGACAATAGCCAACGCACCGAACCATCCTGTGCGGGGTGGGATGAAATGAGTCTGACCAAGTTCTGTAGTGCTTGACTCAATTGGGGCAATTCATGGCGCAAGTCTGCTGGCATGAAGCTTTCCAAGGGCCTTCTACCGCTGTCTTGCGGTTTGGCCTGGGCCCACAAACGCAAAATGCGTTGCTCGTGAGCAGTTCTTGCTCCCAAGCAACGCACATGGTTGCGAATTTGGCTGACTTGCTGAAAATTCATGCCGCTATTGGACATGAAAAATAGCACTTATTGCATCGTAATGCCGGCTTCTTTCACAACTTTTGCCCAGCGCTCCAAGTCTTGGGCCATGAGGGTATTCAAGGCCTCCGGTGTAGACAGGTCAGTTTCGACGCCTGCAGCAAATAGTTCTTTTTTGGTGTCGGGCGAATTCATGACCTTGGCAATCTCTGCATTGAGTTTGGCCACAATGTCCTTAGGCGTACCTGCTGGGGCCAATAAAGCCAACCAAACACTGGCGCTGTAACCAGGCACACCCGCCTCTTGCATGGTGGGCACATCTGGCAGTTGGGGGATTCGCTTGGAGGTGGTTACAGCCAAGGCCTTCAGCCTGCCTCCAGGCACTTGAGCCATGGCATTAGGCACACCCGCAAAACTGCTTTCAACAACGCCCGCCACCAAGTCGTTGGCAGCACCACCACTGCCTTTGTAGGGAACATGTTTCAACTTGACGCCTGCCATTGAGGCGAACATGCCGCCCATCAAATGCTGGGCACTGCCATTGCCAGAGGATGCGTAGTGAATTTTGTCGGGCGATGCTTTGGCGAGGGCCACAAACTCTGCAACGTTGTTGGCAGGCACTTTGGGGTTGACCAACAAAACATACGCTGAATCTACCAACTTGCTCACAGGCGTGAAACTCTTGATAGGGTCGTAGGGCAATTTGGGGTAGATGGCAGGACTGATGACGTGTGTTGTCGAAATCATGACCAAGGTGTAGCCATCGGGACTGGCTTTAGCCACAAAGTCAGTGCCGATGGTGGAGCCCGCACCTGCTTTATTTTCAATGACAAAAGCTTGACCCAGCGAGACGGACAACTTTTGACCCAAAATTCTGGCCACCACGTCGGTAAAGCCGCCTGGCGCAAAGGGCACGATAAGCTTGATCGGTTTGTTGGGATAGCTTTGGGCCACAACAGATGTTGTGATGCTCAAAAAAGCACTGAACAAAGCAACTCGGCAAATTTGACGAACTAGGTGGCGCATGGCTTATCCCCTGTAGGTTGGTGCAGGCATGGTGATGTAACTGTGCAGAATGTGATAAACCATCATGTAGTTTTTCTGCTGAAAACTAGCATGCGATATGCCGGCCATCACATTGAATTGCTTGTCTGTGTTGGGCAGTAATTTGTAGAAGTCGATGAGGTCGTCCAAGCCAGCTATACCGTCGTACTCACCTCGCAAAACAAGGGTGGGAACTGTGATTTTGAGGGGGTCGACGACTGGCAATCTGGAGCACATATCGACATAGGTACCGGTCGGCATGGAGTCGTCTAAAGTCAGAATGGCATCGGCGAAAGCACTGATCGTGGCTTCATCGGCAGTACCTGGGTGATCGCGATCAAAAATACTGTGAACAAATGCGCGGTCGATGGGGCGTCGATTTTTGGCTAAAAACTCGGGTAATTTTTTTCGGCGCTGCTCTAAGGTATGACTGCCCTCGCCCGTCCAGACAAATGCATCGAGTGCCAATTTGCCAATTCGCTCTGGGTGATTTTGTGCAAACAAAGCTGCTTTCAAAGCCCCCGACGAAATACCATACATGTGTAGTTTTTGAGAAGCAGAGTGCTTCAAAATATACTCACTGCCGGCAGCCAAGTCTTCGGCGCCATTGGCAATGTCAGAGTTGATGGGGCGGTGTTTGTCCGAGCGGCCGTAGCCTTCGTTGTCCATGGTCCATGTGTCAAATCCACGTTCTGCGAACCAATCCATGACCGAAGAATATGGGCGTCCAGGTACAGACAAATCAAAGGTTGGCTGCGAAGCCATAGACGATCCGTGCACAAAGAATATAGTGCCGGCATAGGGCACAGCGGGCGAAGCCTTTTTCTGCCAAAGAAACAGATTGATATCACCCTTTTTTGCCCAATGCTCAATGCCACCAGACCACGTTACGTTGCTCATGAAAACTCCTGTTACTGATTCAAATTTAAGTTGGATAAATGATAACGAGGGTCTGTCGATTTGACAGCCTCCAAAACCCGAACAGGCAGCATGCATGAGCGCTTTACGAGCAAGAAAGTGCAGGCTAGCGTGAAAATTTTTCCAACCCTCAGCTGAGTTGAAAAATTTAAATCAATTGATCCACATTAAATTAAATTTGAAAGCTCAAATGGTGAATGAATTTGGGCGTGAGCTTGCCACTTTTCGACATTGGCCTGAGCACCCAAGTAGCCATAAGTGGCTGCCACAGTTTTCATACCTGCTGCAAAACCGGCCACGATATCTCGCTCATCATCACCCACATAGACGCAAGCATTGGGTGCAATACGTAAACGCCTGGCCGCTTCCAACAAGGGCTCTGGATGTGGTTTGGCGTATGGTGTGGTGTCGCCACTGATCACAACTGCGGCGGTCTTAAACAAGGGCATAGCTTGCGTCAATGGTTCTGCAAAGCGCTTAGATTTGTTGGTAACAACACCCCAAGGCAAATTGGCTGAGACCAATGCCTCGATCATTTGAGACACGCCTTCAAATGCAAAGGTTCTCTCCGTCATGCAGGCTTCGTAATTGGAAAAAAATTCCTCTTTCATGGCCTCATACTCGGGATGCTCAGGTGTAAAGCCAAATGCCAAGCCAATCATGCCCCTTGCGCCTGCGCCTGCCATATGGCGGTAATGCGCAAGAGGCAGTGAAGACAAGCCGCGGTCTACGCGCATTTTGTTGACGGCTGCACCCAAGTCTGGCGCGCTGTCAATGAGGGTACCGTCAAGATCAAACAAGACCGCCTGAATATTTTCAAACTTCATTCTGACTCGCCCTTGCGTTCAAGTTGACATTGGCTTTTGTGTCGCCATCAAATAATTCACATCAGTGTCTGAGTTCATTGCATAAACTCGAGTGAAAGGGTTGTAAGTCATGCCTTTCATTTGCTTGATATCCAGACCGCCAGCACGTACCCAATCGGCCAATTCGCTTGGCTTGATCAAGCGCGCATATTCGTGCGTGCCTCTGGGCAACAAGTTCAACACATACTCCGCACCCACAATTGCAAATAAAAATGATTTTGGGTTGCGATTGAGCGTTGAAAAGAACACCCAGCCGCCAGGTTTCACCAATTGAGCGCAAGCCTTGACGACCGCAGTGGGGTCGGGCACGTGTTCCAACATTTCCATGCAAGTGACGACATCAAACTGACCCGCTTGCTGAGAAGCAAGTGCTTCGGCACTAATTTCTTGATACTGGACACCCTCTGTACCCGCTTCCATGGCATGCAACTGTGCTACTTTTAGCGACTTGACAGCCAAATCAATGCCCAACACTTGAGCACCTTGTCTGGCCATGGCGTCTGACAAAATGCCACCACCGCAACCGATATCGACCACTTTTTTGCCTGCCAGTGGCACGAGCGTCTGAATCCAATTCAAGCGCAGAGGATTGATTTGGTGCAAAGGCCTGAATTCGCTTTCTGTGTCCCACCAGCGGTGCGCCAAGTCAGAAAACTTAGCCAATTCGGCTGGGTCTACGTTGGACGATGAAAATTGCGCGTGATTAGTTTGTGTAGTCATAAGCGACATTGTCTCCGAAAGTAAAAAAGCCTCCCATGGGAGGCTTTTTCAGACCAATGGGGCTTGATTTAAGTCAAGCCTGGGTTGGATCAGTTGGGGCGTGTACCCACAACTTCGATTTCTACACGGCGGTTCTTAGAACGGCCTGCGTCTGTTTTGTTGTCAGCAACGGGTTGCTTTTCGCCCTTGCCTTCAGTGTAAACGCGGTTTTTCTCGATGCCTTTTGTAATCAAGTAAGCCTTGACTGCATCGGCACGCTTCACAGACAACTGTTGGTTGTATGCGTCAGCGCCGGTAGAGTCGGTGTGACCCACAGCGATGATCACTTCAAGGTTAATGGCTTTGACTTTGCCTGCCAAATCGTCCAACTTGGCTTTGCCGTCAGCTTTCAAGACTGATTTGTTAAAGTCAAAGAAGGTGTCGGCAGCGTAGGTCACCTTGGTTGCTGCAGCGGGTGGAGGTGCTGCTGGTCTTGGGGCTGGTGCTGGTGCTGGTGCTGGTGCAGCAGCTCTTGGTGCAGGTGCTGGCGCAGGAGCGGCAGCTCTTGGTGCAGGAGCGGGTGCAGGAGCGGGTGCAGCTTTAGGTGGAACAATGGCGCCATCGCAACCGGCAACGGCTGTAGCAGGTGTCCAGTTGGCATCGCGCCAGCAGAATTCGTTGGTGCCATTTTTCCAGGCGAGTTCGCCTGTGCCATTGCGCCAGTTGTCTACGGATTGAGCGCCGGCAGCCGTTGCAACTGCAACTGAAGCCAACACCATTGCCACTTTGTTGAATTTTTTCATAGTTCTCCTCATGGGGATTAATACCGCAGAAATCCTGCGAGAAAAGAGACGATTTGAATGACCATCACCCAAAACGTTGAAATCATTGTGCCATAGCTAAAGGTCAAATCTCCAAATTGGTGAAAACCCCTTCATCAGCTGCTTATCAAGCCGATCAATGTGTTGCGAATCAACGACACTCTTTAGACCTAAAATGACAGTCTTTCACCCAGAGCGCCTGACCTTTCATGACCCAGTTTGCTAAAGAAACCCTTCCCATCAGTCTAGAAGAGGAGATGCGCCGCAGCTACCTCGACTACGCCATGAGCGTGATTGTGGGACGCGCCCTGCCCGACGCACGTGACGGCCTCAAACCAGTGCACCGCCGTGTTTTGTTCGCCATGCACGAATTAAACAATGACTGGAACCGCGCCTACAAAAAATCGGCCCGTATTGTGGGTGACGTGATTGGTAAATACCACCCGCACGGCGACCAATCCGTCTATGACACCATCGTTCGCATGGCGCAAGATTTTTCGATGCGCCACATGTTGGTGGATGGACAAGGCAACTTCGGTTCGGTAGATGGCGACAACGCAGCGGCCATGCGTTATACCGAAATTCGTTTGGCAAAAATTGCACACGAAATGTTGGCCGACATCGACAAAGAAACAGTCGACTTTGGCCCTAACTACGACGGCTCTGAAAAAGAACCTTTGGTTTTGCCTAGCCGCATTCCCAACCTGTTGGTCAATGGCTCTGGTGGCATTGCGGTCGGTATGGCGACGAACATTCCACCACACAACTTAAACGAAGTGGTTGACGCTTGCTTGCACATGCTGCGCAACCCTGGTGCCAGCATTGACGAATTGATGGAAATCATTCCTGCACCCGACTTCCCTACAGCAGGCATTATTTATGGCATCAACGGGGTGAAAGACGGCTATCGCACTGGCCGCGGCCGAGTGATCATGCGCGCCAAATGCCACTTTGAAGACATCGATAAAGGCCAGCGACAATGCATCGTGGTGGACGAACTGCCCTACCAGGTGAACAAGAAAACCTTGCAAGAACGCATGGCCGAGTTGGTTCACGAGAAAAAGATCGAAGGCATCAGCCACATTCAAGACGAGTCAGACAAATCGGGCATGCGCTTGGTGATTGAACTCAAGCGCGGTGAAGTGCCTGAAGTGGTTCTCAACAATCTGTACAAGCAGACACAGTTGCAAGACACCTTTGGCATCAACATGGTGGCCCTCATTGACGGTCAACCCAAGTTGTGCAACTTAAAAGACCTCATCAGCGTGTTCTTACAACACCGCCGTGAAGTGGTCACACGCCGCACAGTGTTCACCTTGCGCAAAGCGCGGGAACGTGGCCATGTCTTGGAAGGCTTGGCCGTGGCCATGGCCAACATTGACGAGTTCATTGCCATCATCCGCAATGCGCCCACACCGCCAGTGGCCAAAGCCGAATTGATGACCCGCAGTTGGGATTCCAAACTGGTTCGCGAAATGCTGACACGCACGCGCGCCGATGGGGGCGCAGTGAATGCTGACGACTATCGCCCAGATGGCTTGGAAAAAGAATTTGGCATGGGCAACGACGGCTTGTACCGACTGAGTGAAACCCAAGCCCAGGAAATTTTGCAGATGCGTCTGCAACGCTTGACCGGTCTGGAACAAGATAAAATTGTGGTCGAGTACAAAGAAGTGATGTCCGAAATTGAAGACTTGCTCGACATCTTGGCCAAGCCAGAGCGCGTATCCACCATCATTGGCGAAGAACTGGGAGAGTTGCGGCAAGAGTTTGGTCAAACCAAAATTGGCGCTCGCCGCAGCTTCATTGAACACAATGCACAAGATTTGGCAACCGAGGACCTGATCACCCCCACTGACATGGTGGTGACTTTGTCGCACAGTGGTTACATCAAGAGCCAACCTTTGTCTGAATACCGTGCTCAAAAACGCGGCGGTCGCGGCAAGCAAGCGACAGCCACCAAAGAAGACGATTGGATCGATCAGCTCTTCATTGCCAACACGCACGACTACATTTTGTGCTTCTCCAACCGCGGCCGTTTGTACTGGCTCAAAGTTTGGGAAGTGCCTGCAGGTTCACGCGGCTCGCGCGGTCGCCCCATCGTCAATATGTTTCCCTTGCAAGAAGGCGAAAAGATCAATGTGGTCTTGCCTTTGACCGGCGAGATGCGCAGCTTCCCTGCCGATCATTACGTGTTCATGGGCACCTCCATGGGCACCGTGAAGAAAACATCGCTTGACGAATTCAGCAACCCTCGCAAAGCCGGCATCATTGCTGTTGACTTGGATGAGGGAGATTTCCTGATTGGTGCAGCACTTACCGACGGCAAACACGATGTGATGTTGTTCAGCGACGGTGGCAAAGCTGTGCGTTTTGATGAAAACGATGTGCGCCCCATGGGCAGAAATGCACGCGGTGTGCGCGGCATGATGTTGGATGAAACGCAAAGCGTGATTGCCATGTTGGTGGCAGAAGACGAACAACAAAGCGTGCTCACTGCCACTCAAAATGGATACGGCAAGCGCACATCCATCACCGAATACACACGTCACGGTCGTGGTACCAAAGGCATGATCGCCATCCAACAGTCGGAGCGCAATGGCAAAGTGGTCGCCGCCACTTTGGTTCATGCCGATGATGAAATCATGTTGATCACCGACACCGGCGTACTGGTTCGAACTCGCGTTGCAGAAATTCGCGAGTTGGGTCGCGCCACGCAAGGCGTCACACTCATTGGCTTGGACGACGGTGCCAAGTTGTCTGGTTTGCAACGCATTGTAGAAAACGACGCTATCGTGCAAGATGATGCAGGCGACAACGCTGCCAACCCTGAAGCCGGAACAGAGGAAAGTGGTTCGACTGAATGACAAGACCGTTCAACTTTTCTGCTGGGCCCGCGGCCATACCCGATGCTGTCTTAATTCAAGCTGCCAGCGAAATGTTGGACTGGCATGGCAGCGGCATGGGCGTGATGGAAATGAGCCACCGCGGCAAAGAGTTCATGTCCATTTACGAAGAAACAGAAGCCGATCTGCGTGAGTTGCTGGCTGTTCCTGCTCACTTCAAAATTTTGTTCATGCAAGGCGGTGGCATTGCAGAAAATGCCATCGTGCCTTTAAACCTTTCACAAGAAGGTGTTGTTGACTTTGTGGTCACTGGCAGTTGGAGCCAAAAGTCTTTCAAGGAAGCTGCGCAATTTTGCAGCCCCCATTTAGCGGCCAGTGCGCAAAACACCAAGTTCAGCACCATCCCTTCGCCGTCACAATGGCAGTTGAGTGCCAATGCAAACTATGTCCATCTTTGCACCAACGAAACCATCGATGGGGTGGAGTACCACACACTGCCCGACTTGAAAGCCCTTGGCAGCCATTCACCTTTGGTGATTGATTTTTCGTCGCATGTGGCATCGCGCAGCATAGACTGGTCCAAGATTGGATTGGCATTTGGTGGTGCTCAAAAGAATTTAGGTCCTGCGGGTCTTACCTTGGTGGTGGTGCGCGAAGACCTTCTGGGCAAAGCCATGAAGCATTGCCCTAGCGCCTTCAATTACAAATTGGTGGCCGACAACGGTTCGATGTTCAACACGCCCCCCACCTATTCCATTTACATGGCGGGTTTGGTTTTTAAGTGGCTAAAGGCACAAACTGAAAATGGTGCAAGCGGTGTAGCGGCCATGGAACTGCGCAACATTGCCAAAGCAAACTTGCTCTATGACTTTTTAGACCAATCGCAGCTTTACGAAAACCGCATCGACAAATCATGTAGATCTCGCATGAACATCCCCTTCTATTTGCGCGACGAATCGCGCAACGATGCTTTCTTGGCAGGTGCCAAAGAGCGTGGCTTGTTGCAGCTCAAAGGTCATAAATCAGTGGGTGG
>Ga0209107_10002110_pt1 | contig 11069 bp, 5 predicted proteins | sample LakErihyJuly2011_2_FD_187460 | JGI IMG/M metagenome (GOLD analysis project Ga0209107, IMG submission 187460) | Freshwater microbial communities from dead zone in Lake Erie, Canada - CCB hypolimnion July 2011 (SPAdes) (version 2) | ecosystem: Environmental > Aquatic > Freshwater > Lentic >... | reverse complement strand
AATTTAAAAAAAATAATAAAAATTTTTAAAATAAAAAAAAGATATCTTATTTTTTATTTTAATAAAAATTTTACGCTTTAATAATTTTATATAAATTAATTTCTTGAAATGATTGTAATAGATTAATAAGATTATTCTGATTTCTAAGTTATATACTATTAATTATAAGAAACCTAATATTGTTAGGATTACATATTTGAAACATAAAGTTAATTGATTATAATGATAGATAATAAAAAATAAAAAATAATAACGAGCTAAAATAAATTAATATCATAAAAATAAATCATAAAAAATAAAATATTGAATTCCAATTAGTATGATTAACAACATTTTTCGAGGCTTGATTAATTATCTTCAAGAAAAGGAATTCTAGATATATAATTTTCTTAATAAATGCGAATATATGATGTTAATAACAATTATTTTAATATTATGCTAAATTATATTATATAATAAGAAAATTTATTTACGAATAAGCCCCACCAGGGGGTATTATAATCCAAACTCTAAAATAAATAGAAAACATTTTAAAATAAATTTATTGCAATAAAAGTCTTTTTTAATTTCATATTATTTATGTTGTTTGTATAATTAATATTGAATATCTTATTTTGTATAAAAGAAGAATATGAAAATTAAATTTTGGTTTAAATGAAAATTAATAATTCATAAATATAATATTGCCATTATAAATTTCAAAAAAATAATTGCGATGAATATAAACCTGCTTTGGATGATTATTGTTAGAAACTTAGATTATGTATTTTTATTTTTTAATTTAATTTAGGTAAAATTTAAAAATCTGAAAATTAAATATTATCATTAAAAATATTTGTGTAAAAAATTGCTCAATTTTTAAATGAATTTTTCGAAAAACTTTCAATAAAATCATTTTTATTTATTTATTTTAATATAATCATATATTTTTTTGTAGCCAATATATAATATTGAATGTAAATATTTTAAAATCTTTTCAAAATTTTTTTTTTTTTTTAATATGTAAAATGAATTATTCTATAAATATTTAATATATAAATATTTCAGAAATAATTATTTATTATTGTTAGTGTTTAACTGATATTTAAATGATTTATTATTTAAATATTAATAACAACACTATATCTATAGATAAATTAAATTTAGTTTTTGAATAATTAAAATTTATAAATCCAAACATTTATAATTCATTGTATTTATTATAGTTTAGTAGTAAGTTTGTTAAGTAAATTTGATGTTTCTGTAATTACATACTTTCTTTCTTCCCGTGATCCTTGATTCCCGAATACTTCTTGAATTCAAATTATATTTTTATTAAATTTATATATATTATAAAGTTAATTTTATCTTCTTATAATAATTTATTTACAACGTAAATATAAAATTATATAAAAAATTATATATATTAAATATTTATTTTATATTGAAATTTTTTTTATTAAATATTTAAAATAATTAATGAAATATTATTAACACCATAATTTTAAATTCAGTAAAATTTTAAATATATTTTATTCAAAATATAATTTTTTAATTCTTAAACTCTAAAAACGAAAATTACAAATGATTAGACGTAATTTAAATTTAATTAATTTTATGAAAGATAAATCAACACATCAAATAATATAAGAAAACGATCCTAATCAAAAATTGAGTAAAATAACTAAAAATTATAAAAAAAGGAAATCTATTTGTTAAAAATACTAATTTATTATCTCCAGTAGTTTAAGTAAATGGCATGGTAGGTAAAAAAATGAATAACTCAGAGGTGTAATTAAACTTATCTAAAAATTAAAAAATAGAATATTGTATTTAATTTAATTAATTTAGTTTTAAATAGCAAGATAGTATAAACATAATGTACATGATCTTCTTCAACCTGTTTTAAAGTAAGAAGGTTCATGTCAAAATAGTCAAAATAAAGATCAAAAAAGGACAGTTTACGATCAAATAGTAACTTCAATGGAATAAACAAAAAAAAGTATTAAAAATAATAAAAATTAAAGAATATGATAATTCAAATAAAAGTACAAATGATATATTTACTCTTTCTTATCCTATCTAGTAATCTTTTAAAAAATCTTTGGATATGGAATAAATTAATATAAAAAAAAAACTAAAGTCTCCAATTATTTAACATGATATATCTTTGAATTCTCCCATTCAAAGTAAAAAAAAATTTTTGAAAAATAAAATGAAAAAAAATCTAAAAATTGAAAATCTTAAAGTTACGGAAAAATAAGTCCATAAAAATAAACTAAAATCTCCTGAAAAATATAATAATATTTAAAGTCCTCCTAAAAAATTTTCATAAACAATAAATCATTTATAAAAATAAAATCCGGATTAAAATGGATAAAAAACAGAAAGATAAACAGTATTTTAAAAATTTTAAATTAAAGAATGTAAATATACTATATTATTCATATAAATAGATTAAGATGAAAATGAAGAAATAGATAAAAAGACAAAAAAAGAAAACAAATTAAATCATGAAAAAAGTAAGAATAGTTTATCTTTTTCGAATCAAAATCTAACAAATCTTATTAATGAACCAATATCAACATCAAGTTCAAAAAATAATTTTTTATTTGAGAAAAATCATCATATTTAAAACTTCAAATAGAGTATAACAGAATTAGAACGAGATCTAGATTAATAAGAATAAAAAACCAAACAAAAATAAACTCCAATAAACTTAGAATAAAAAATCCAAAAATTAGAAAAATCATAAACCTCCCAAATAATTTATTCAGAATAAAAAATTCTGAAATCGGAAAAATCCCCAACCTCATTAAATATAATACTAAAAAAGAAATAAAGCTCAAATGAAATGGATGTCTCTAAATCAATTGATTTAAAAAAATATTTGGACCAAAAAAAAAATATAAACGAAATTTAGTAAAAAAAAGTGAAAAATAATCTTTAGTAGATAGAAAATTAAGCTCATGAAATATTGATTCAGACAAAAAAATTTAAAAAAAAAGAAAAAGTTAAATAAAAAACTACTGACAGAACAGTCTCATAACCCCAAATAAAAAAATTATTATTAAAAATTCAAGGGATAGACCAAGAGAAATTATTAAGAAAATTAAAAAAAAAGGTGGAATCAACCACAACTTCAAGGGAAAATAATATGATTAGTTAAATTGAAAATAATCCAAATGTTGAAAGCGAAGACGTGACTATGTCAGAATTAAAATCCAAATACTACTGCCCTACAAGAACTAAAAGTATCCATAATCTTTCTTTAAACAAAACCGACAAATTAAAAAGTAAATTGCATTAGTCTAAATCCAAAAAAAATCTTTCCGGATCATCAAAAAGACAAAATTTGAAATAAAAATATTTGGTTCTGACAGATCGTTTGAAACAGTAGATTTAGAATCAAAGAGATAAATCTAACTAAAAATAAAATAGAAAAAAGTTATCTCTGAAACATTTAAGCGGATCCTTTATTAACAAAAGCTAATCTGATAGTGTAAATCTAACTAAAAATTTTATACAAAATTTGAATAAAATGAAGAACAGGGATTCTATGATCCCTTGAGCTGAATAATTTTTAATAAATTAATAATAAATAAATTTTAATTATATTTAAGAAGATCTAGAACTCGAAAATTAAGAAACTGAGCCTTCAGCTTTCTAGTAATAAAGATTAAAGGAACGAAATAAAATGAAACTTATTTAAGATTACATTCCGATTCCCTAGATCCCCGAAAGCGACCACGAAAAGAGCAATCATATTTTATTAGATCAGATAGAGAATCTTTAGCCCCCTTAAATTCCCTCCCCATAAATTTCAGATGGTTTTGAATTTGAGTTAGATCCTGACCTCTAAGAAGAAATAGAAAATTCGCTTCAAGAAATGCGAAAATAATTGGTTCAAAATTATCAAATGAATTCCGAAGAAATAAAAGATGTCATAAAAGAGCAAAGAAAAAATCTTATTTAGGAAATTCGATAATAATAAATTTAAGAAGAAGAAAAAATCTAATCAGACTTAGCATGCATAAGAGAAGAGCTTCTTATGTAGATGTAGGGATGTAGGCCAGAAGAATTCGATGAATAATTCAACTAGATGAAAGAAATGTATTTTTAAAATAAGCAGAAGGAAGCAGCTATGGGGGGCAATATGCAAGAAAGATTGAGGAGCGAGGAAGAATATATCCAGGAACTAAAGGAATAGGACAAAAACGAACGCATTAAAAAATTAATGGAGATCTTCGGACCCGATGCAATCGACACAAATGTTCTTAACGAACATTTGGGTGTTATAGATAGTGCTGCGACCATTATTCAGAAGTTTTGGAGAGGATTTTTTACAAGAAAAATTGTTAGACAATATTTAGAATTTTTATAGGTGAATTATGGCGAAAATTACGCATAAACATTATAAACACTTACAGATTGTGTTCCCAATCTATAAGAGTTTTACCAAAAAAGATTTTAAGTTCCCGATGAAAAAATATAAGATTAAGAGGATTTTAATAATTTGGAATTAGATTCCATATAACACTAAGATAAATCCTAATCATATCCAGATTAAATTTCCTCAGGGTAGGATTTCGTAAGGCATTTGGAACAAGAGGCAAACAAAAATCAGTAAGATTTTGAAAGAGTATTAGATCAAGTAAACAAGAAGAATTAGCAATTAAATGAGTAGTAAGTATTACTAGATAAAAGGAAACAAATATTAAAAATCAACAAAAAAAACTTAGACCACGAAAAAAGTTAATCATCAAAAAATGAAGAAAAATCAGAAAAAAATGAAAGTATTTTAGAGATTTCGGTCGCAATTCCTTCCCCAATTCCTTCCAAACCTGAAATCATTGAATAGCTAGTAGACTAGAAGGCCTAAGAAATTACCTAGATATACTAGAAAGAGATTCAAAAAATAAAGGAGGACTAGGCCTGATAGTGGACTCAACTACTTTAATAGGTAATGGAACTAAAACAAAACGATAACATAAATGAAAATGCTCTATAATTTTTAAGCAAGCTTGAAATCCAAAGCGAATAAAATTAAAAAAATTTACTATAAAACACTGACTTACAATCTCTTTTAAAATCACAAGAAAAATCTGAAGAAAAGTCTTATGATAGCTAGATTACACCTTAATAAGCGCCCGCCGATACTTCCAATTCATTGATTAAAGTGATCAAAGATGCTAAGTCATCTCTTACTGATAGCTAAGAATAAAACAGCATAAAAATTAACAAAGACGATGAAAAAAAAACTTAAATTATAAACGATGCTCCTTAAAATAAAAAATTTTAATTTAAATAATTAAGATCACCTCTTAAAGACCAAAGTGAAGTTTAAAAGAGTTCTGAGTCTTCAATTCAATATCACAAAATTTAATAAGAAAAATCAAATGAAAAACCTAAGAAGAGTGAATCCGATAGTATTTCTTCATTTTCTGAAGTTGAAAATATAACAGATAAGGAGCCTCTGCAAGAACTAAAAAAAATAAAATTAAAAAAAATTATGAAACAAAAGGAAGGGATAACAGATATCATTAAACTTCGGGAGTAGGCCCTAAACCAAAGGCAGCAAGAGCAGCTCCAGTTAATGTAAAACTTGTATGAAAATCGTAGTATCTCACCTAGCACCTACAAAAAACACAAGCTAGAGCTGAATAAATGGGTAATAGATTAAAAAATCTAGCTTAAAAAATCACAAAAAGAAATTGAAATAGGCATGGAGCAGTTTAGAACACTCTAAATTCAGACTAAAAGAGACTTATAATTTACAGACAAGATCAAAAAAGTTGACTAAAGTTGGATGAACACAAGCATCGATGATATCGAACTTATAAGAAAAATGTATAGCACCAAGACAGTTCTTACAGAAGAAAGCGAGATGGAATCAAGCTAGACCTCTCGCGGCGGTGGGAGCCGCTATCATAAAGCTAATAGAATTAATATAGAGAAGATATGCCGTAGACCTAGAGGGGAGGGGGCCGAAAATATGCATAATTCCATTAAGCCACCCAAACAAATAATGGACAATTAATTGATTTAATCAGAAAGCTCTGAGACCTCTTCTCAAATTCAAAATGGCAAGATGGAACTTATTAACAGTGAGTATAATTTTGAAAGCGGTAAAAATAAGGAAAGAAAGCTGAATTTTAAGAAAAAAACAACAGGAAATATCTAAATTTCTACTCAATTACCATAACCTGAAGTTCATCTTATCGAAGCCTGTGAACAAGGTACCATGCAGGAAGTATACTGTTCTGTTGATTCCATGAGGAAGCATGTGTTTGAAGATGAGAAGAGCTTTACCTCTGACTAACAGATCGAAATGAATTTTGATGATGACTATAAGGAGTCTCTTCTAAAATCCGAGAGCTCACCTGAAAAAGACTCTATGTCTTGCGAGATGTACACAAACGTTGAGATTATCACAAACGAGTTGATAGATTATTTGATCCGAGAGGCTCAGTTTGATATGGGATTAATGGCTAATTTGGTAAAAAAGGATTTTATTCTTAGGAGTGAAATGACTGAGGAAAGTCAGCGCAGTTTACTTACAGAGGGGGGCAATGTAAATTAAGACCTCAAAATGTCGGGCTTGGAGTGCTCAACTCTTAACTTCATTAAGGATTACCTTGTAGCTCTGTCTGAATACATTAAAGATAATTTTCAAGATGATTTTTTAGTAAGAATAAATCTTTCTTTGGGAATGAACCCCCAAGAATTCTTAAAAACCTTTACTCCAAACGAGTAAATAACCTTCACTGATAACAGTGAGGCGTCCAATTCCCCTCTGTACCCTCTAATTAAATACATTAATGTCTAAAAATAGGTGATTTCTGAAGAAATGTTCAGCCAATTCAATTATTATTTTGAAGTAATTTTATATAAATTTATATAAAAAAGAATACTTTATGCAAAGATGAGTTAGAAAATGGTCTTGGAGACATCGAAAAATATTAATTAAAGATGATTTACGACTGTTTTAATGAGGCTCTTGACACAATGAGACCGTTTGGGAATAGGGGGAAACCCTTAGAATGGAAAGTAAACTGCCAAAAAATCTCTCAAGTACAGATACATCTTGATAATATGGAACGAATCTTAGGTCTATCAATAGCCAAGGTTCTTAAATGGGGATCTTTTCTGTGCGGATTCAGTAATTAATTTATTATAAATTATAGTTCCTGAAAGAATTGAAACTCCTAACGGGGAAATTATAAATATAGATGATAATTATCTAGCCCAGATAAAAGAAGACAGACTCGCCTAGATGTTGGAGAATGAAGTTATAGAAAACGAGGATAAATGGCTTATTTACGAGGAGGAAGAGACGGATGTGTAACTAGAACTAGGCAACCATATCCTAAATCTTTTAGTTTAAGAGTTTTGTCAAGATTTATATTAATCTAATGGCAAAAAACTGGATCCTTCCTTGCTTATAAAAATAGAACCTCTGCCAAAGCAGGATATACCACAAAGAAAAAATTTTAAAGAGAAATTAAGACCACCTAAAATGGGACGCTCAAGCGTTCCCCTGTTCTTTTATTAGAAGCCTAAGAAATAATAGGCAGCTAAAATTGAACAAAAACCTCAAGCAAAAGTCTAACCTCAAAAATTGAATTATAATAAGCCTATGGTTTGCGGAGATTTAAATACTAGTTTTTGATTTGTTTTTAGGTTATTTTATATTAAAGTTTATTATTTATATCTATTATTTATTGTCTGTATTAATAAAAATTATAATTTTTTTATTTAATGAGTTCCAGTCCTCTGAATTTTGCGAAATTAAACCACAAATAAAACTTATTCTCTAATGTCAAATAAGTATTGAGTAAGTAGAACCTCTTAGACTCTTAAAAATTACATAGAAGACTTAATACTACTACATCTGAGGTTATGTTTTATAAGCAGATTATAAAATAATAGAAAGACCATTTATAGGGTTATTAAGTCCCAAATGCGGATAATTAATAGAAGAATAGCTCCAAATAAACATTTATGAGTCATTATGATTCCCTTGTTTAGTAAGTCAGAAATAGTCACCAAGACTCATCAAATTATTATTTAAAAAATTATGAATCTCAGAGATAAAAAAAGAAAGAATACCTTCAGAATAAAACTTAGTAATCTGGATCGCGTTCGCCATCCGACACCTTCTTAACACCAAAAAAAAATTAAAATAGCAATAATTAATCCTTTACTCCCCAAAAACAAAAAAATAACTAATATATATATTAACTATAATAGTAGAATAAAATCTTATTAAATGACTTGGAAACATTTAAACAAGACAACTACAATCTAAAGTTAGAAAACATGCAATAATAATTATAAATTTAGGTACTGGAAGATGGTAAAAATGAGAGCCAGTAAGAAGAAATGAAGAAAATTATTGTTCAGCAAACTGATTTTATTCGACAATTGATTGAAAATAAATAATAAGTGACCGAAAAATATAAAAACCTTTTCTAAGAAACTGTCGACTTTAAACAGGGAGTGGATGAAAAGTTTAATCAGTATTCTTCATTTTTTGAAGAAATTTACAAGAAAAAGTAAGATACAGAAAATATCTCTTAAAAATAGAACGAGTCTTATTTGTAGACCGCTGAAGAAGAGACCCAAAAAAATAAAAATCATTCCTTTAATCTGAATAATGAAAACAAAAAATTCTAATTGGATAGTTCTATAGTTAGGTCTTCTCAAACCATAGAAAATACACCTAGAATAGAATCCCCGAAGGATCAAGATTATGATTTCGATCTATCTTTTCAGAAATTTTTGGAAGAAAAAGTTATATTTTAATTAAATATTTTTTTAGAAACAAATCAAGGAGAAATTGGATTAAATTATTTCTAATTTTTAAAAATCAGAGTAAATGGAGTTCGTAAAAAATACAATTACCCCACTACCGGAAATACAGGAGGATGAAAATTAATTTTCTTTCTGCAATTCGGAGGCTTGACGGGTATACTTAATATTTAATATATGTATATATTATTGTAAAAAATTTAAATTTATTAATAAAAATTAATGTCCGAAATCAAGAAAATCAATAAATATCATTTCAACCCCACAAGTGTTCTTGGACAAGGATCATTTGGAAAAGTATTTAAAGGTGTAAACAGTGAGAACGGTAAAATTGTGGCAATAAAAATGATTAATAAAAAAATGATAATTAATGATGAATACCTTTACAAAGGGTTGCTTTAGGAAATCGAGGTTATGAAAAAATTGAGATCGAATTTCATTGTTCAGCTGGAGGATGTATTTGAAACTAGCAATAATTATTATATTATTTAAGAGTGTTGTGATTCAGGGGATTTTAGAGGGTAGCTGAAAAATTAAAAAACTTTGACGGAGACGGAAGCTATTGGGGTATTGAAGGATATTCTATCGGGTTTTATTGAGTTGCTGAAGCATGGGGTTATTCATAGAGATCTGAAACCAGAAAACTTGTTGATTCATTAGGGTATTTATAAAATTGCAGATTTTGGTTTCGCTAGATAAGTTGATAACTTCAATAAAGGCCTCTTGACCTCTTCAGTCGGGACGCCTCTATACATGTCGCCGTAGATTCTCAGGCATGAGAAGTATACGACTAAAAGCGGTAAATTTAAATGTAAAAATATATTAGATATATGGTCTATTTCATTAATTTATTATGAAATGATATTCGGAAAAATACCATGGAATGCTCGTTCACAATACGAGCTCATAAAGAATATCGAGAAATAGCCCGTGTAATTCTAAGGCGTGGAGATTTCTGATAACTCTAAGAGTTTCATCCTATGCGGGCTGCAGTAGGATGAGGCCGAAAGAATTTCATGGATATAAATGTACCAGCACCCATTATTCGACGGATTTTTTAATGACAAGGTTTCTTCAAACTCTTAATTAGAAGACAAAGCGATTTTTATAATAAATAGGATCCGATAAATAATATACCAAGAGAATACTAACCTGGAAACACTTTTTAAATAATTTGCCCTTGATAATTCGAGCAAATTAGATAACAAATAATTTTCTTAATTGTTGTTAAAAATGGATACAAATTTAACTAGGGAAGAAATTGAGTATTTGTTTAATAAGTTCGATGAAAACTGCGACTACACAATCGACTTCAAGGAATTCGCAAAGTGGCTGGAGAATAATAATGTGTCAACGCAAAAAAAAGCAGAATAACCAATCGAAAACACTGCAGAGGTTCCGGTCCCAAAAAAATACTTTACAAAAAATTAAAAGGCCGATTACATTATCAACAAGCTAAATTATAAAATTCGAAAATATAATTTGAACATAAATAAACTATTTTCTAAATTCGATAAATCTGCTGACGCCTACCTCGACATCACGGAGTTCGGGCTACTCATCCGAAGGATTGACAATACTCTAGAAGATGAAGAAATAGAAATAATTTTTCTTAAATTTGATGATGATAAAGACGGCTTTATCACTTACGAGGAGTTCGAGAAGACCATCAATAATCTAAATAATAATAAATAACAATAAACTTAATAAAATGACTAACAGCCTTAATAAGTCTAGCCAATTTAAGGGTCCGTGGATTAATAATAATTAAATTCTAGTTAGAAAGAGGCCATTAAATAAAATGACGAAAAGTCCTAATAAATTTAGCCAATTTAAATATTTTTGAATTAATAAAAATTGTAATCTAGTTAGAAACAGGATCTCTAGAATTTTAATTTGATTTAGCAATAAATGAATTAATCTTATTAATCCGGGATGAATCTTACACCTGAACAATAACAATAATAATTTATTTTGTTTTAATAATATTAATAGTTCCTACTACTAGCTTAGTAACAAAATAAGAAAGATCTATGTGAAAAAAATTGATTATAGAACTATTTATCTATTATTTATATATGTATATTTTATTTTTATTATTAAATATTATATTTAAATAAGTATTATTGATCAGAAAATTATTTTTAAAGTTTATGAAATATTTTATTGTTTTTCAAATATATAATTAATTGAAATTTGATTAATAATTAAATTAAATTAATTAATTTTCAAATACCCATATTTTTTATTAAATTCAAAAATCTATTTAAAAATAA
>Ga0209107_10002109_pt1 | contig 11069 bp, 7 predicted proteins | sample LakErihyJuly2011_2_FD_187460 | JGI IMG/M metagenome (GOLD analysis project Ga0209107, IMG submission 187460) | Freshwater microbial communities from dead zone in Lake Erie, Canada - CCB hypolimnion July 2011 (SPAdes) (version 2) | ecosystem: Environmental > Aquatic > Freshwater > Lentic >... | reverse complement strand
ATTAAAGGAATGCAGACTTTTTTATATAGCGATAAAGAAATGCCTCAAAACATTCTTGTCCCGTTTGCAAAAGAAAATACTCCTCTTCGAAATACTGATATAGAATTAGCTATAGATGAATTTACTATGGCTTGGGTTGATTTTGAAGAAATGTATTCAGAAGATCCACAAAAAACTGCACTTCACCCCTATTATGGAAATTTGAATTATGAGCAATGGCTTTTATTGCATTCAAAACATTTCACACACCATTTCACTCAATTTGGATTAATGTAATGAATCCTTTACTCTTATCGCTTATTATTGGAGTCGTTTTAGGTATTGGCAACTACATAAGAATTAGAAAAAAAGGATATAAATCACCCAGTCAGTTATTCCTTAGTATTCTTGTCTTTTTTGGATTGACATTCACTATTTTAAAGTACTGTTACTAGAAAATAGTTTAGAGACGGTATTTCTTAAAAAAAGCATCCCAATTCCATACAAAATTACCCATTACTTCATCCATTCTCTTCAAAAACAATGGATTTGGGGCCTGCATTCTGCGGAAATATTCATCCTGAAATTCATTTAATTTATATTTATGAAAGACTGCTTTAGACATTCCATAAATCCAATTTTTTGATGGATGATTGACACGTAAAATAAAATTTTGGTATTCTTTTACGATTTTTTTAAAAGCGTTTGCATCGAGATCATAAAATTTCGAAAGTTTTTCAAAAATAATGCTCTCAACTCTTTCAGCTTGGTCAGCATCAAAGGTGCTTTCTAAATAAGATATATTACCAACAATAACAATTAAGCCAAATTCTCCATTATTGTCCTTATCAATATTTGGTGAAGTTGTAAACGCTAAATCTTCATTAATTAATTGTGCAACTTCAGAAAAGCCATTGTCAATACTGTCATAAAGTGCATTAATAAAAATATTTGCTACTTGATTATCAGTTAGTTTCCGCTTTATCAGTGTGCTAAACATCTTTATAGTTTATTAATGTGGATAATTACAAATTTAAGGTGCTACTTAACTGCATTGATTCTTACTTTTAAAGTGTTATTAACGAAGTTTTCAACAGAGATAGTAATAATGGATTGTTTACAACTCTATTTTTCTTTTTTCTAAACTAAACTTACCTTTGCACAAAATTTAAGATATGAAAGCAGTAATTTCTACGAATAAAGGACAAATGCATGTTGCATTATACGATTTAGACGCACCGAAAACAGTTGCTAATTTTGTAAAATTAGCCGAATCAGGTTTTTACACTGGCTTGAAGTGGCACCGGGTGATTCCTGACTTTGTTATTCAAGGAGGTTGTCCGAATGGAACTGGTGCAGGTGGTCCTGGATATCAAATCGATTGCGAATTAGATGGTGAAAATCAATTTCACGATACTGGTGTGTTATCAATGGCTCATGCTGGAAGAAATACGGGAGGTTCTCAATTTTTTGTTTGTCATTCCAGAAGGAATACGGCTCACTTGGATAGAAATCATACTTGTTTTGGAAAGGTAACCGAAGGATTGGATGTTTTAGATCAAATTCGTGAAGGTGATTCAATTGATTCAATTGAAATAAATAAAGAATAGAATTCATTGATTTTTTAATCAACGCAAATTTTTTCTGCTTGAAAAAAGCCGCTTTCAACATCGATGTCTATTCTTCCTAAATAAACACCACCCCATCCAACTTGATTTATTAAAACATCTTTGTTTTTTGAGTTTTTAAGAACAAGCGGTTTATCAAAAAATGTATGGGTGTGACCTCCAAGAATTATATCAATGTTTTGAGTCTCTGCTGCTAATTTTCTATCGGAATTGATGTTTTTATTTTCGTACTCAAATCCCAAATGTGAAAGGCAAATTACTAAATCACAGGATTGAGATTTTAATTCACTTGCTATTTTATTTGCTGTACTTATCGGATCTAAGTAGCGTGTATTACCATATTTATCCATAGGAACTAGACCTTTCAGAGCTATACCGATTCCAAAAACACCAATTTTTATTCCTGCTTTATGAAAAATATGATACGCTTTTGTTTTACCAGATAGAATTGTTTCTGAAAAATCATAATTCGCACATAAAAACGGGAAATTAGCAAATTGTTGTGCATTTAAAAAGCCCTCTAAACCAATATCGAAATCATGGTTTCCCATTGTTGCAGCATCGTATTCAAGAAGCGACATCAATTTCATTTCTAGCTCTCCATTAAAAGTATTAAAGTAAGGTGTGCCTTGAAAAATATCTCCTGCATCCAATAGTAAAACATGCTCTTCTTCACTTCTTATTTTTTGGAGAATAGTGTGGCGTTTGGAAACACCTCCCATGTTAGGGAATTTAGAATGCTTGCTTGGGAAAGGCTCAATTGTTGAATGTGTATCATTTGTATGCAAAATTACAAGGTGTTTTTTTCTCTTCAGATTTTCTTGACTAAAAAGTGAAGGTGAAACAAGTAGAGTTCCTGTTCCTAAAACTATATTTTGGATAAAATTTCTTCTTTTCACAAGCGCATTATTTTATTCTTAATTCTTCATTAAAAATTAAAGTATCTTGACTTTTTAACTCTTCAATAAATGCATTTCTAAGAAGTTTTCCATTCATTATTGCATTTGTTCTTTGTTCAAAAAAACTCATTTTATCTCCACCATTCATCAAATAATCTGAGGTAAGAACCCAGAAATGAGTCATTTTTTCATTGTTTCCATTTATTAGCAATTTTCCATTTTCTAATTTAGCATTTGCTATTGGTTCACCTCCAGATTGACTTAAATACTTTTCAATCTCAGCTATAGAACTTATTGGAAGTTCAACCCAAACGATCGTGTTGTCGAAAGGCATTAATTTATAAATATCACCAAGAGAAACTGTTCCTTTGCCTATTGTAGAGCGCAAACCACCAGTATTGAGTAAGCAAAAAATTGGCTGTGCTAATTTTACATTTTTTGTTTGATTCGCAAAAATTGCATCAGCGCACCAATTCATAAGTGAGGAAGAAGGGCGTTGAATTTCAAAATTTTCTTTTGAGAAACCAATCACTTGATTCATTTCCTTGTCAAGTGAATCTTTATAGGGCTGAATCAGTTCGTCAATTTTTAAGGAGCTAGAAATCGATGCGTCTACCTTACTTTTTTCAGATAGTTCATGAATTCTTATGTGGGAAGAACAGGCAAATAGGCTTGCTACAAAAAATACAACCCACAATATCTTAATCATTATTCAATAATGAATGAACCTTTAGTCTTTCCAAATTCTGTATTAACTTCAATCAGGTATTTTCCAGATTTTAGATTTTGCCCGTCAATTTCCAATACAGGAAGGCTTACAGATTTATTTTTAACAACAACTCTTCCTAATAAATCAGTAACCGTATAATCAGTAATGTTTGTGCCATTTACTTGCGCATATACTTTCCCATTGGAGGGAACAGGAAAGACAGAGAAATTACTTTGAAGTTGTTCTTCTAAGCCTACATTACATTCAACTTCCAAATAAGTCATATTTGAAAAACTAACGTGACAAGCATAATTAACGGAATCAATGTATGGGTTTCGGTTGTCTTGAACACTGTAAATATATTCTTGACGTGCAATTTCGTAGGAATCTGGTAAATCAGAAAAATGCCACGTCTTCAAGATTTCTTGGTCTTGGTAATTTGGTATAGCCCAATTTAAATTATTTTGCCCGTTATAGGCTGTGGCCATGTAAAAAATAGATCTAGCTGAATTTCCTTTTTGTGCTTCTCTTGGCTCATAAACCATCTGAGAACCGTTATATCCTACACTTCCTTCCAAATAAGTAAACAATACATTGCCTGTAATTTCATTTAACGGCAAATTACTGCGGTAAGCGTTGGCGTTAGCAAAATTAGTTGGATATAGATTGTGTTGGTCTGTATATTCATCTTGCTCTGGATTGTCGCATGGAAAAGTTGGCATCCAAGAGTGACAATAAGTATGTTCTCTGGAATAGCCTGTAGCTGTCCAATCGAAAGGATCGTTAAAAACTTTGTTTTCTCCTGTATAGGAACAGGTCACAAAAGATTGTCCACCTGTCGTATCGCGCACTTCGAATTGGTTCATTACAGTTTGTTTGTAGTTAAAGTAACTAATAAAGTTATGTGGTCCGATTAAAGTAGATAGGTCTGCAATGAAGGTTGAAGAAGCCGATGAGATCCCCGCATAGTAGGATCCGATATTTAAACCTGTTGAATTACAGTTTCCTGTCGCTGGACTTGTAGTTTTATAATTTTCGAATCCAACTGGACCGTTAAAGGCATAAACCGCAAAATGATAGTTCTGGTTGGCCCTTACCCCTCTAGGTATGAATGAAGTTCCCTCACCTACGTATGCGACTTTTGCATTACCAATGATATCTCCCCGCAAGTATGTGCTAGCGTCAGTTGGAGTGCCTGAAACTGGCGCACCTTTACTCCAAAGGACCAGATATTTTTCAGTGTTACCTCCTGCAGTGAAAGCACCACTTAAAGTGTAAGCTTGTAAATTACTAAAGTTTAAATTCGTTGGATTTGCAATGGGTTCTGTGGCTAAATTATCTAAGCCTACTGCTAAAAGATTAATTATATATGGATTTTCATCAGTGTCATTATTAGCTATGGTGATGGTCGCAAAGCGCGATCCATTGGCAGTTGGTAAAAATGTTAAGGGAAAACTTTGCGAACCCAATCCTAAAACAGAAGCGCTACTCAACGTAGTATTGAATTCAGATGCATTTGCACCACTTATTAAGGTGGAGGTAACACTCAGTGCTTGGGTTCCTGTATTTTCAACAGTTAGCGTATTATTGCCAGTGTTTCCGATCACATAACTTCCGTTATTTAAAACAGTGGTTCCATTTATTTTGACATTTATTTCCCATTGCGGAGCAACATAGGCCACAATATCAGAAATATAACGAGGTATAATTTGATAGTTAGTGTTGTATTGTCCTAATAAACCGGTAATTGTAACAGGTCCTGATGGTATAGCTGATCCGTCTATATTAGTAGAACCATTTATTCGAACATCGAAGGTATTGGTGCCATTGGTGATTTGAACCGTCGAGTTACCTGTAGCAAAGGTTCCCGTTTGTACAAAAGTCACATTTTCAAAACGTATGAGTTGCGCCTCTAGCAATTCATTTGCACTTGTAATGGGAATGATGAGGGGTGTATTTGGACTTACGGGTCCATGATTGGTAAAGCTATTGGTTGGTGACAATTCCAACAAACCACCGAAATCGAATAAAACACCTGTTGCTGTTATGGAATCCCCTAGCGCAATGCTAGATAAATTCGTTCCGTAACAAGCGATTCCTGCCGTTTCATCTTGTAAATAACGTATGGCCCCTAATTCTGAACCATTGGATACAACGCCGCGAACAGTTACTGTGGTACCGATGGATAAATTGCGAATATTGGAAATCGTTTGTGCTTGACTCATTAAACCCAAGCTAAGCGATAATAAGAGTAGTTGTTTTTTCATGTTTTTATTTTTGTTTTAAAATTGAATGCCTAGTGAAATATTAAATCGAAAGCCACCGCCAAACATTACTGTTGCTGAATTGGCATCGAAGTTATCTATAGATCCGTTTTGATTGTTAGTCGCATCAGAAATAAAAGAGGTGTTTAATAAATTAGTAATCGAACCACTCGCTATAAATGTAACTGATTTTAATGGATATCTGTATCCTGCAAAGAGATTAACTAAACTGTAAGCAGGCATTTTCCAAGATTCTCTACCACCATTTTCTCCTTTGAGAGAGAATGGATCAAAATTCGCATAATAACGATCAAAATGTTGTGCCTGAATTTTGAAATACAAGTTTTTGATTGGTTCATATCTTAAAGAGGCTGCAAGTGCAGTTTGTGCAGCATCACCAACGTGAACTCCTTTAGCATCAAAAGTAACTTCTAGCGAATCATATTGCGGTACAATAACTGTTTTTGAAGAATTCCAGAACCAATCACCATAAGAAAACATTAATTCAGCTGATAACTTATCATTCATTTTGTAAGCGATATCAATTTCCCCACCCAAGTGTATTGCATCCATACCATTAATGTTTATCCGGATAAATTCTGTTGGATCTTGAGGATCTGGCACCTGCACTCCGTATGGCACTGGTTTATTTCTCCAATTAGTCCTATAAGTATTTATATTTACTCCAAATTTCTCATTTGCATAATTGTAACCAAATTCAAAGGCTAAGATTTGTTCATTAGAAATAATACCGAAAAATTCGTTTGAGTTATTATCAATTACGTTGGAGAATTGAGGAGTTCTATTTAAGAATCCTAAATTTACGTATGCATTTGCATTCTTATGAACATTATAACTAAATCCAGTTTTCAAGGTAAAACCCGGAATATACTTCCAATCAGTAGCATAATCTTTTAACCCATCAGAGGAGGCATTATAGCTTACTCCATTGTATAGTATCGTGTCAGTTGCACCAATTCTCAAAACAGTATCTTCTAATTCTAATACTTTCTTTTGGAAATAATCCACACCTTTATACCCATTTACAATCCCAGAAAGATTGACAAAATAGGAGAATTTATCACTTGTATATTCCACTTGTCCAAAAGCACCTGTCCATTGCACAATTCCCATTCTATCGGCATTAAACGTATTCTTTGCAACTTTATCTCCAACACGCATCATAGCAGTTGCAGAATTATTATTGGCTGTACTAACGTAATAATCTCCCCCTAATAAATCTTGCACTTGTTGGTAATGTCTTCCTTCGTAGTAGCGGACATCTAAGCCACCAGAAATCTCCATTTTTTTTGATAGCGTATAATTAAATTGTCCAAGATAACCAGTCCAAAAGTGATTATTGATACTTGCTAATAAGATTTGATTTGACTGGATTTCAGTTGCACTGTATTGAGGATTGATATTTGGTGTACCGAACAAAGAATTAACTTTATTTTCTTGCTCAATTAAATCCCAATTGATTAAGCCTGTTGAATCTCTCAAAATACCAGTTGAATTTAGCATGCTAGTTCCACCACCTCTACCAATTGACATATACATAAGATTTGATATAGCTAACTTTTCGTTCACTTTCCAAAAATCTTTTAGTGTAATTTGCGGTTTTGAATAAAAATTCAAACGTTCATTTACAATTTCTTTTTCTCCATCCGCATTTGTTCTATACCCCCAATGTTGATTGAAGCGAATTCCCTTATTAAAAAGAAATTGAGAAGAATCGATTTGAACACCTAACTCTCTTGCTTTTTCTGCATCAAAATACTGAATTGCTTGGTTAAATGAACGTTGACCATGTCTTTGTGGAGCTGCAAATGCTGAAAGTGTTATTAGATGATTTTTAATTTTTTTAGATACTTTTCCATAACCAAAGAAACCTTGACTTGGTGTTCCGTATACCCAACCATCAGCTTGCTTGTAAGATCCAGAGAAAGTAAAACCCCAACCTTTTGTGTTCATGCCTGAATTATAAGCAAAGGTTGAGCGAAGAAAATTTCCAGTGCCGTACTCTTGTTTAAAAGAACCCCCTTTATTATTTCCAATTCCAGAAGTCAAGATGTTAATTGTTCCTCCAATCGAAGGCATCGCAATTTTTGTAGCTCCCAATCCTCTTTGAACTTGCATTTGAGAAGTTATAGCATCTAATCCAAACCAGTTCGACCAATAAACAGCTCCATTTTCCATGTCATTTACTGGTACACCATCGATCATTACTCCGACATTTCGTTGATCAAACCCACGAACATTTATCCTTGCATCACCATCTCCACCTCCTGTTTGAGTGGCATAAACTCCAGCAGTTCCATTTAACAACATCGGCAAATCCCTCGAACCTAGTTCCTCTGTAATTTTTTGAAGGGAGATTTTGGTCAAAGCTACCGGAACATTTCCCTCTTTTACTAAGTTGCCAATTACCCTTACTTCTTCTAATTCTTGATTGCCTCCTAAGATAACATTTAAGAATGTTGATGCTTTTTCTATATTTATGATTTGTATAACAGGATCAAAAGAAATCATAGTTACACTTAATGAATAAAGGCCATATTCCATATCTAAAAGTGAACAGCTACCATCGAATTTTGTAATGGATTTATAAATTTTATTTGGGTCGGACTTACTAGTAGCAACAACTTTTGCACCAACAATAAGATCCTCGCTATCCAATCCACTAACCTTAATTAATAAGGATCCTTTATTATTTGATTCAATATTTTGTCCTGAAACACAAAAAATTAAACCACAGAATAAAAATAGAAAATAAGATTTCATAGTTAATGAACTAAATAAAAACGGATAATTTTGTTTTGGTGTAGTAAGTAATTACTTTAAAATTACCCTTTTAATAACTTGAGAATTATTCTTCATCGTTATTTTCAAAATATAAACTCCTTTATTCCCAGTTAAATCTAAAACAATAAGTGGATTATTGGAGTAAGGATTTGAAAAAATTTGCTGGCCTAGTGCGCTTATCAATTGAATAGATTGAATATTTTCAGCATTTTTTAAATAGACTAATCCAGAAGTTGGATTTGGAAAGAGAATTAATTCTGCTTCTTGTGTTTCATTAATTCCTGCAGGATTACAAGAACAATCATGAGATCCTAGAGATGACCAATTGCCATCTAAAATTGGATTTCCACTTGTTCCAAATAAAGTATCACCATTTGCATCTAGGCGAACTATTACGGGAGGAATAGAGTCCCATTCTAACAAAGGATCAAAAAAAGAAACTAAAGTATTTACACCCTTTACGACACTATTTTTACGTATCATAGAGTGGTCTTTTGTTATTAATACACCTGCTCCATTATTATATGGAAAAGTAGATGACCATGCGCCATCATTACCAGTTGATGAACCAGTCAAATTTGCAGGATTTTCTCCGATTTTGCCAATGATGTCAACTATAACAAACCCAGGTACATTTGTGGGATTAATTAGCGTTGTTAACAATGATGGAAGCGTTCCTTTTGCTAGTAGAACTGCATCATTTCCATTCCAATAAAAAGAATTAGATGTATTGTAATCTGGACAATAAAAGCCATCAGCTCTTACTTCTAAAGAATCCCAAATCGGTGCTTCTTGCCCTTCACCAACTGGATCTCTTTTATCTATAACTCCAACATACACATCATAGGGTGCTATTGTCCCAGATAGTTGAATTGAATTAGCAACAGTAGCCGTACTTGAACCATTTGAGTAGCGTGTTACAAAATACTGACTTAAATCAATTGGAGTAGAAGTTGGGTTGTAGATCTCAAGTGCCTTATTGTTGGACCAGCCTTCAACATATTCAGAAATAAATAATTGATTACAATTTTGAGCAAAAGAAAAAGTTGCAGTAAAAAATGATAATAATAGTAGATTTTTTTTCATGAAGGTTAAATTAGTAAATTAATAAACGATTATGTGCTTTGTAAAAAAAATAATTTTAAACAAGTAATTTCGTTTTTTTGAATGGTTTTAGCATAAACTTTGCCTCTAGGATAACATCCAAAAAATTATAAAACAAATTTAATTCTTTTTTTTTGCTTTGAGATTAAAATTTTGTTAACAATTCATAATACTTTATGTCAATAATAGTTGAGTTTACTAATTAAGTGAAAAAAAAGTTCTTAAATTCGACCAGTCAAATCAAAATCAATGAAAAATATTCTACTTTTTACCTTTTTACTTTTCTCTACTCTTTCAATTGCTCAGGAAATCACCATTGAAAAAATATGGAAAAAATTCGAATTTTCCTCAAAGGGAATTGCTGGTTTTAAATCCATGAACAATGGGACCCATTATACAAAACCAGGAAATGATTTATCCATTCTGAAATATGACATATCAGACGCTTCAGATCTTGGAAAGATTCTTGTAGATTCTAAAACTTTAGTTTACAACTTAAAGATGCTTGATTACGATGATTATGAATTTAATTCTGATGAAACAAAAATTTTATTTTTAACTGCTACAAAAGCAGTTTACCGAAGAAGTTTCACAGCTGAATATTTTCTATTTGACATTGCATCAAAAAAATTAGAAGCACTTGACGAAAAACATCATCCTCAGACCTTGGCGGAGTATTCTCCCGATGGAAAAATGGTTTCATACATTTATGGAAATGACTTATTTGTTAAAAATCTTGAAAGTGGAAAAATTACAAAATTAACATTGGATGGAAAGCGCAATAAGGTAATCAATGGAACTACAGATTGGGTTTACGAAGAAGAATTTTCAATAACGAAAGCATATGCTTGGTCACCCGACAGTAAAACAATTGCGTTTTTGCGTTTTGATGAAAAAGCTGTTAAAGAATATTCATTGGAAACTTATGGAAACCTTTATCCTGAACATTACGAATATAAATATCCAAAAGCTGGCGAAGACAATAGTAAAGTGACCGCTCATGTTGTGAATGTAAAATCGGGAAAAATTTCCAATTTACCAATGGTTTCATATGAATACATTCCACGTCTGAATTGGTCTTCAACTTCCAATCAGTTGATTTTGCAAACCATGAATCGTTATCAGAATGAATTGACCTATCATTTATGGGATTATACAAGTTCGAAACCATCATACAAAATAATCTTTGAGGAAAAATCTAATACTTATATCGATGTCGATGACAATTTATTAATTTTAAAGGATGGCCAAACCATTCTTAGAGCAAGTGAGGTAGATGGCTACAAGCACATTTACAAGTTGGGTTTTGATGGAAAAGCAACACAAATAACAAAAGGATCTTGGGATGTGATTGATTTTCTGGGAATAGATGAATCTAGCAATACCATTTATTATTCTTCAGCTGAAGTATCTTCTATACAAAAATCAATTTATTCCATACAGCTAGATGGAACAAATAAAATAAATTTAACAAAGGAAGCGGGTTACAATGAGGCGGAATTTTTATCGGGCATGAAGTTCTTTATTCATACTTACTCAAATGGAAATACACCAGCTAAAATTTCACTTTGTAAAAATGATGGATCTCTTGTTCGCATTTTACAAGAAAATAGTGAGTTGAATGAACGCTTGAAAAATTACAACTTAAGCAAAAAAGAATTTTTAAAAATAAATGCAAATG
>Ga0209107_10002106_pt1 | contig 11078 bp, 14 predicted proteins | sample LakErihyJuly2011_2_FD_187460 | JGI IMG/M metagenome (GOLD analysis project Ga0209107, IMG submission 187460) | Freshwater microbial communities from dead zone in Lake Erie, Canada - CCB hypolimnion July 2011 (SPAdes) (version 2) | ecosystem: Environmental > Aquatic > Freshwater > Lentic >... | reverse complement strand
TTTAAATAAAATTCCATTTTCTTCGCATTTATTTTTAAGATAATCGTTAAATAATAAAGTTATTCTATTATATTCTATAGATTCATCCTTACTTATTTTAGGCATAATACCACACCCTATTGAAGTGGCTGGTGCTCCGTAAGCACCAATATTAATATTAGGGTAATTAACTTTTAAATGCAACAAAGTTTGCATATATTGATCAACACACTCATAAATTTCTTCATTTATTGTTGTATTATTTTTAATTGAGTTTTTAATTAGATGATGCTGAACATCAATTTGACCAAAACACATAAACACATAATCATTTGTACCAATTGTGCCGACACCATACTCAGATATTGCCTGTTTTATTTTTGGTAATTTATTAAATGAATTGTATGCAGTGTGTGACCCAACCTTTATGGCCAAAAAATTAGCAAGATTTTTTTTAAATGGATTTATTGTTGGTCTTAATTGACCTTGTGATAAAGTGTAACAATACCCAAACTCTGGCTGTATATGCATTCTCCCATTTTCCATCGTATCTACTCCAGAAAAAATAGATACGTGACTATCACCGATTATGTAAATCATACCCTAATTTTTTAGCATTTTTAATTATTTTAGTTGGGTCAATCTTTTTAACCAACACAGCTGGATTGCCTTTGTAAACGCCCCATTCTTCAGTATCACCCATCAATAAGCTACCAGCCGTCAATAAAACACCTTTCCTAAGTATGGAACCAGGTAATACAATAGCGTTTGTACCAATGTTTGAAAACTCTTCCATTATAACTGGTTCTATTATTTGAACACCTTTTAATTCTTTTGGTATCATGGATCCAAATAATCCACTGTCATCAAATCTATCAGACCCACATATAATTCTAGCACCAGCCATTATGTTATTAAAACCAACAGCTCTGAAACTACCTTCTTTACCACCTATTATCGTGACGTAAGGACCGATATGTACATAATCACCAATAGTGACGTTTGTCGTACAATAAAACCCCTTGTCTATTGCTACGTGTGAACCGTTTATTACTAAATCTTGTTTTACAACGTTATCATTATCTATAATAATATCGTTACCGAGTGCTTTAATCATAAATTAATTTTTAACTAATTATTGGTAATTATATGACTTTAAATATACATAATTAAATAGTGTTTTCATATTTTATAAAATTTAGTTAATGTTTTTGAGAAGAATAAAGATGTATTGTTTAAATTACTTAATTTATACAATAAAACACCACATCTAGATAATGATAACATATCAACAAATGAATCAACCCAAAAAAATTCTCGGTGCATATTACTTAATTGATAACCGTAATAATCACCACCATATTCTGTTTTACTTAAATTGTTAGCGTCATTATGAATTATATCGAAATTTTCTTTTACTTTTTGTAATGAAAATTCGTTATCACTAGCAACATATATGTTTTTAAAATTATTGTTTGATGTTATATTTTTGAGGTGATAGACGTATTCATCTGTAGACCCACCTTTATGTTTATCTAAATGGTGTTCTAACATATCTGTTAATCTTACATGAACACCTATTGTATTTTTATCAATATCTTTTTTTATTTTACTTAAAACGTTTTCTTTTATTTTTATTTTACCACAAATAATTTGTAATTTTTTTAATTCTTCAGTACCATATAAACCTTCATGATTATTATAAGTTTTTATTGGACTAGCAACCAATACAGTGCTTGGTTGTAAATTTGTTTGTTCTAAAACAAAATCGAAAGGGTTACCAGTTTCATTTTCAATTTTCTGAACCCATTCAATTAATTTATTATTTGAGTAAACTTGTCTAGATTTATCTATCTCAATATAGATATTATCAATATCCTCAACATTTAAAACACTATGTAATATCTGTTGTATCGCAATTGTAAAAATTGAAAATATTCCACCACCCATTGTTTTTACTAAAACATTCATATTTATTTTTTATTTACCCCAAGATTCCCACACAAATGGATAATCAAAATTTATTTTAAATCCATTATCCAATAAATTATTACGGATTTTTTCTCTTCTTTCTATATCACCCTCAATCCCCAAATGAAATTGTATTTGTATGTTTTTAAATTTGTTAATCGACCCTGTTAATATCATATTTTCTAAAAGTGGGTATTCATCACCTTCAATATTAATCTGTATAAGATCAACGTATTCTAAACCAAAATTATTTAGGATAGTATCAATGGTATTAAATTTAACATTTATCCCATTCCCATTAATTAAATTAGATGAACTCCCATCTCCTCCCATATAAATAATACCATCTTTATCTTCAATTCCAACACCAACATTTAATAATCTAACTTTGGAGTTATTCTCAAATTTGGAGACCATACCACCATAAAAACTATGAACAGGTTCTAAAATATAAACGTTTGGGTTATATTTTTCAATCATTTGTTGAGCCCAAACACCAGTGTATCCACCCAAATCCATAATGATTGAGTTTTCATTTAAATCATATGTTATGTTATGGGTATAATCTCCCCTATCATTAAACCATCTACCTATCTCATTACTATTTAAAGTTAAATTACCCATTTGTTATAAATTTTTTATCAAGTGATTGACCCTCATATGGTCCTGTTTTATATTCATAAACAATCGTATCTTCCTCAAGTATTTCATATGTGTGACCACCATAAAGGGTAAAACTCGCATCTCCAGCATATAAAATTGGAGTTGCTATAATTTGATCATCAATATCAAACAAAATACATTTAACACTACCTTTAATAACAACCCAAGATTCTTGAGCTATTTGTTCCGCATAGTGTCTATCTTTAGTAATATGTTTATGTGGTGGAAATGTTTTATCTTTTTCCATCTTTAATGTTGCACATTGAATAAAATTATTTTCAGGTATAACTTCTGTTCTACCATTAATTTCACCCAACCTATTAATTACGTGTAATAGTTTGTCTGTTTCTAATTTTGAGTATATTTTTTCCATTTCTTATTTGTTAAGGATTATCCATTCTGATGGGAATAGTGTTGATATATTAAGGTGGGTATTTGATGACCCAAACCATTTATTTGTTGTAATTACTTTCTTGTTTTTATTTGGATTTAAATATGATGCCCACCAACTGAATGTACTATTACAAATTATATTATCTTTACATAAACTCATCGTATATAAATCTAACCAATCTTTACCTGAAGTGTAGAATATTTTATTGGGTAAATAATCAAACATATTTTTAACCCCCTCTAAATCATCACTAAAAATTAAAAAAGTATTATTTATACCAATAATTTCTGTTGCCTCTTTATAATATTCTTCAGATTGTTGTGGGTGATGATTTGGATATTTTAAATAATCACCTCTTCTAATATGTATAGAAACATAATTATTAACTTCAGGTAAACTTTTTAATATCTCATTTTTAATTTCTTCCGTAGGTTTAAAAATATCTATAATAGTTTGTTTATTATTTATAAAATATTTTTCACTCTGAAAGTACCCATCTAATAATAAATTAGTTCCTTTAATATAATTAATATGTTGATGATTAAAATTGGTTTCATTATAAACATAATACCTCTGTGGTAATCTATCAATAAAATTAAAATTTCTTAAAATATTATTACCATAATTCTTATAGTCAGGATCAACAGGTCTGATAAATTCTTTTGAAAAAATATAATCAACATTATTATCAATTGACATACTGATTGATGCCGCAAGTTTAAACATTACATTACCAATACCACCCCTATGATTTGTTGTTATAAAATTCATAAATTATTTTATTAACCATTTGTAATCTGTGACTTTATTTTCTATATCACTAAAACTAACTCTTTGGGTTGCAATTAACGGATAAAAAGAATAAACATTTAATGATTTTTGTAACTCAACGTAAATAACATCTAAAGCGTTATCATATTTTTTTATTCTATTTAAAACTTCAACAAATGATTTTTTATTTATTGCAACACAGTGAGTACTAAATGTGTAATGTAATTTACAAACTTTGTCGTTAACTAAGTTAGGTGGTTTTTTTCCCATATGAGTATTATGGTTTCCTCCAAAATATAACATATCCCAATCTTCAGGTAATGACTTAAAGAATGGTTCCATATTTTTAACTTGATCTGTAAATTCAACATCATCTTCTAAAATTAATATTGAATTATAATTATTTTTAATCGCGTCCTCCAATATATTAACATTAGTTTTAACTAATGCCAACCTTGATGGTGTCATAAATCCCGATGAGGTTTGGTTTAACTTTTTTCCGTCTACCGCAATAAACCTGTCAATTCCTGTTAACTCGTATTTTTTAAATTCATTAAGACATTCTTCCCATCTATCTGACCTTCGCTCTAAATTAATACAATATGTTTTATCAAAAAATTCCGTTATTTTCATACTAGTGTCTTACATTATAATATACTTCAGGGGTAATAACCCAATTACTTGTTAAATTTTTTAATTTCGTTAAAAAATCAAAATCTTCACCATCTCTATTATTATCAAATAATAATTTATCAAATTTATTTTTATAACAAAATGATATCCCAACTCTAGCAAATACTAAATCGGTTCTATGTGGTTCAGGAAAAATTAATCCGTTTTGATATTTCATTCTCCACACAACAAAATCATAGTTAGAATATTTCTCATATAATGTTTTTACATAATCAGGATGGATTGTATCATCATCATCTAAAAATCCAATCCATTCTGTTTCACACAATTTTATTCCTTCGTTCCTAACTAAACCTGATTGTCCGTTACTTGGACCAACTAACCCTTTTTTATCAATTTTAATTATTGTTATTCTTTCATCATCAAATGGTGTCCCATCCACACCATCATAAATAATAACACATCTCCAATTTGGGTTACTTTGATTTATTAATGATTTAATTGTACCAACGATTGTAAATCTATTTAATGAGGGTATAATAAAAGTTATACTATTTTCCATTTTTATTGTTTAATATAAAAATATTTTTTTAATTTATCAACATTTTTTTGAATAAAAGGTAATAAAATTGTATTATATTGAAACCTTATTTCTTCTTCTACACTATCAACCTCTCTTGTCTTTGACTCATAATGAAATGCCACTGATTTACCTGAGACAATATTAATATATCCTTTTAAAAGACATTGTATATTAAACTCAACATCCTCCCAACAATGTTCATATAACTCATTAAACATTCCAATATTTATAAACAAATTTTTACGTGTCATCATTAAGGCCGCTGTATTTCCAGCAACTTCATTATTTTCAACTACGTAATTAAAATAGGACTTTAAATTATTATGGGTTACATTTATAGTTTTATCGATTTGGTTGAGATACATAAAGATTCCGGAGTGTTGTAATGTATTATCTTCATAATGTAATCGTGACCCAACAATTCCAACTTTAGTATTTAATTTTAAGATCCTAACCATTTCATGTATAACATTATTTAAAATCTTTATATCGTTATTACAAAATAATAAAAATTCATAATCTTTACCAATATGGTTTTTTACAACGTCATTATTAATTTTTGCAAAATTATAATAATCATACTCTATTAAATTAATATTATAATTTAAGTATTTTTCCTTAATTTTGTTTTTTTCTTCATCAGTAGATCCTGTGTCGGCAATAAAAACATCAAACATATTTTTATCACAATGTTCATATAATGAATCAACACAGTTAAACAATAACTCTAAATTTCCTTTAGTTGGGATAATAACTGCAACTTTACCAACATTCTTTATTGGTTTTGTTTTTATAATTGGGACATATGGGTGTTCTGGTTTTAAATCTAAAGGTAGATTAGACCCCCACTTCTCAACAAACTTTTCTTTACTTTCCCAAAATTCTTGATTTGGTCTTCCCACAGAGTCGTGAGTGATTTCAAATGATGAGGTAACTCCAATTTTAACTCCATCTAAATAATTTGGAACACAGAATAAATGATCGTAGAAGTGAAACTTACCAATTGTTTCATCAAACGTATGTTTTATTTTTGTTTTATCAAACGAGAGGAATAAACCATCTATGGTAACAACCGGTATTAAAAAAGGTAATTTAGGTGAATATCTATTAATCCATTTTTTCTGTCCTTCGGGATGGTGATAAACTTGTCCAACCATGGTTAAATTCATTCTTTCCCAATAAACCCCTGACTCAGGGAAATAACATGATCCTGCCTTTCCAATTATACCGAATTCGGGGTTATTAGAAAAATCCTCCAATAATTTTTTACCCCAATTTTTCTCAAGTTTAATATCGTTATGACAACAAACAACAACATCATAAGTTGATTCTGTAATTCCTGAATTATAAACGCTAGATAAAGAATATTGGTTATGATTAACGTATTCTAAAATCTGAACATCTTTAACTCCAACTGTTTGTAACAAATGTTGTTTAAATTTGTTATTGTATTCTTGATCCTTATGTGTTGAGTAAACTATTGTAATCATATTCCAGTACTTCCAAACCCTTTATCTTCTCTGTCTTTAGTTGTTACATTATCAACCTCCACCAATTGAATCCATTTACCACAAACAACAGGTGACATTACCGCTTGAGCAATTTTTTGACCTTTAATAATATTAACCGAAGTTTTGTTTGTGTTAAATATAATAACTTTAATTTCACCTGTGTATCCTTGATCAACAGTCCCCGGTGAATTCAATACCATTAAACCTTGATTTAATGCCAAACCACTTTTTGATCTTATCTGAATTTCATAATTTTCGGGAATATCAAAATGTATTCCTGTTGGAACTAATGCTCGACCAAATGGTTCTATTGTAATATCGTATACCGAAAATAAATCCATACCAGAATCTGTTGGGTATGCGTAAGTGGGGGATGTTGATTCAAATGTAGATTTACTAAATTCCAATTTAATTGTTGGTTGCATTTTTTCCATAGATCTCTCTAATTCTTCAATGTCTAAACCAAATTCTTTAATTATTGAATCATAATCAACCTCAATATCATCATCAAACGTAGATTCAAGATCGCTAACTCTTTTCATCATATCCTCAAACTCATCTATTTTATTGTTATTCATTATTTTAATTGTTTTAATTTAATGATTGCATCAATCAATACGTCAACATCTCTCTCACAATATTCCCCAATTTCTTTTAACATACCTTTATTCCAATAACAATCATGAACTTTATCTCCGGTAACATCACCACCTTTTGGTGTTGGGATATCCAAACAAGAACACATTAAATCTAATGATCCGATTGCAGTATATGCCCCATATTGCCATACGTCTTTTGTGTCAATTGCCTTAACTTCCCAAGGTTTAGTATCATATGACGGTAGAATTGAAGATGGTTTTAATCCATTAATGATCATTCTCTTTGCAATCATTGGAATATCAAAATTCTTTAAGTTGTGACCACATAAGTGAAAATCCAATTTACCACAACGATTTAATAAATTTTGAACATCTTTCAATACCTCACCTTCATCATCTCCTGCGAATGTTTGTTTTTTTACCTCATTATTATCCATAACAAAGGCAACACTCACACAAACAATCTTAGCGAACTCAGGTACCAACGCAGTTCTTGTTGAGAAAATTAAATTCTTACGTTCACTTTCATTCTTACCCTCAAGAGCATCTTCAGGAAATCTTTTTAAGAACCAATCGAAATATTTGTCGAATTGTTCTGACAATCTTGGGTATTGTTTTACGCAAGAATCATAATCTTTTGTTATTCCCACCGTTTCGATGTCAAGGAATAAAATTTTTGTAATTGGAATGTTAATCATTTTTATTTAATTAAGGATTTGTAAAATTCTGCTCTTTCTTTTGTTACGTTATTAAGGTCATATTTGTCTTTAACGGTTTCATATAATCGTTCACCCATATCAATAATCATATTTGGATTCTCAACCAATTTTTTAATGTTCTTAGCCCAATCACTATGATTGTTAGATTCGTTAACTAATAACGCATTACCATCAGTAAACTGACCTTGATTCAATGCGTGTTTCAAATCAATTGTGTATGGTCCAACATTCGACGCAATTAATGCTTTCTTATAGAATCCCGCCTCAATAACTTTTAATTGAGATTTCATTCTATTAAAAATGTGATTTTGAATTGGTGCCAATGATATGTCAAATTTAGCATAGTTCTTAGCGTATGTTGTAACAGGACGTGTCCAAACTCTAACATAATTTTCATTTTCCCAACCAAAGAAATCTTTTTCCTCAAAAGTACTTAAAAAATCTTTATATTTTGGACTTACAATTTTATAGTTATCCGTAAATATTTCTTCATATCTTGCCCAAACTGTTTCTTCAGGTTTAATAGGTCTTTGTTTTTGTTCTCCATTTTCTTTATTAATTTCTGTAACGGTACCTCTCGTGTCAAATCCGCAAACATAATATTGTAATTTATCTTGATGCTGTGAAAGTTTTGACACAAAACCATTCATTAACTTAAGGTCATGTAAGTGAGAAGACCCACCTAACCAACCAACTCTAATTTTATCAGAAGGTAATGTTGTTTCATTAAACTGAGGATCTTTTGGATTAACCGCATTTGGGAATACCTCAACATTTTTATTAAACTTTCTAATCTCGTTGGCATATATTTCCGTTGTTGTTGTTACGTATGACGCCGCCTTTAAATTATCAACAATTTTTTGATGAACTTTATTTTGAAGTATTAATTGATGAATTGGGTGTTCTTTTGTTGGTAACCAATAATCATCAATATCGACAATAACAATTATCCCATTAAGTTTTAACCATTCGATAATTTTGGGGGTCTCCTCATAGGTTTGTCCAATATTTCTATGTGCGTGTACAATTTGATATTTTTTCCAATAATTTATATCACGAATTTTTGGTTCGTAATCAATGTCTACGTGAAAATCATCAGGATACATATTTTGTAACATAATGTGGGGATCCACAGATCGAAACTTTCCTACGCCGGATTTGTCACTTGGGAGAACTAATACATTAATTTTTTCCATATAAAATATAACTTTAATGGAAATATAAATAAAAAATTATGTAATATCAACCCCAAAAATAAAAAACCCCAAACTAATAAAGAATGGGGTTAGAATTTAATTATTTATTTATGTTATTTAGATATCTTTTTTACTCTTAGTATTTTACCTTCAAAAATGTGATCACCAACTCTAAATCTAAATAATTCATTACTTTTTGATTCGGACTCAGTTAATAATCCATTTTCTTTTAAAACTTCTTCCATAGTTTCTCTAATGATTTTTTTTAAATCACCATTAGAGGTACTTTCACTAACTTGTTGTTTACGCGGTTGTTGTGATAAATCCCCTTTGGGATTTGTGTTCATTAATCTTGTTGCTTTCTCAATTAATTCATTAGATAAAACGGATCCGTTAGAAGCACCCATGTTTGGTTGTTGTATTGGGTGTTCAATCATAAGACGTTTAATCTCATCAGGTAGTTTAGAATTATAAATTCTATCCTCAGTAGGAGTTTCTGATGACATTCTGTTTGTTGGTAATTCAGATTCGGACAATAAATCTTGTGGTAAATTGTATTGTCCTTTTATTGGTGTAAATTCTTCCACCATAGGACTTGTTAGTTCATTTCCTTGTGATTGACCTCTACCCATATTATTATGTTTTTCCATGATTTTTTTAGAAATCATTAATTTTTGTATTAAATCTTGTTCTGTTCCCATATTATTTTAAATTATTTATTATCAAATCTTGTGATTGTTTAATTAAACTTTGGATTTGACTTCTGAAGTTATCTTTATCCTCATTTGTTAATCGTCTATTTAATCTTTTTTCCAACTCTTGATAAATTTGTCTATACGAATCTGCCGCCTTTGTTAAATCAACTCGTGTTAAATAATCCTCACCTTCTTTTTGGATGATGTTATTAATCATTGAATTAACTACGTCTGTCACAATATCATTAATAGAACTTTCAATTGTTGGTTCCTCACCCTCATCAAAAACAGCGTTAATAATAACTCTGTTCATACTTTTATCACCTCTAAGGTTATATCCAGGTCTTGGGGTGTTAAAATCTTCTCCTGATGGTTTGTAGGTAAGTATTTTATCTATTCTGAACATCCTCCATCCTGGTAAAGGTTTTTCACCTTTATATGAAGTATGAGACGCTCCTTCTAAATCCCAAGCCCTTAAAACAGGGTTATCGGCTTTACTATACCCAAAACACACAGGTTCGACTAAACGCAAACCCTTACCTCCTGGTTCGTCACCGTCGTAGTACATTACAATTTTTTGTTTTTTCTTAATTGTATCTGTTACTGAACTAACCGCGACTACCTCAACAATAATATCTTTTAAGGTATTGTAAAGTTTCATTATGCGGATGGGGTTGTATAAGGTTTGTTTACTTGATATTCATTTATTTTAATTTCGTTTTTTCTTTCAAGAACATCAATTGATGATCCACCATTAACAGTATCTAAAAACACACCAGTACCTTTACCCATTTCATCCCCATCAGCAATTGCATCTGGGTTAGTAGATGAGTACTTATTTGTATCTTTATAATCATTTTTAGGGATCAATTTTGATCTTTGTTGTGTGGCAATTTGAGACAACTCATTATCCGGTTGACTAAAATTTAGTGGTTCTGTTGTAGGCATGTTAAATTATTTTTTTCATTATATCGTTTATCCTTTTTAAGGTTTCGGTAATTTTTATATCGTCATTAACATCTTTATGAGATTTTACATCTCTATTCATGTTTGATAACCAACCCATATCATCTACAAGATCATCATTAACATCATCCGGCATAACATCATTTACTATTTCAGGTGTTGTTGTTCCTCTTCGTAATGAATCAATTGTTTGGGTTACCCAACTTCTCATATAATCACTACCGTTTAATATATAAGGGGCAGATTCTTTTTGACCATCATAATATTTAAACCAATTTTCAATTCTTTCTAATTGTTGAAAGGTTGCTTGTTTTTTATCACGCAAAAATTCATTTCTTTTGTGACCCTCAACGGAAGCATCCGAGTTTGGGACCTGATCAAAACATTGTTGTAAGTAC
>Ga0209107_10002105_pt1 | contig 11079 bp, 7 predicted proteins | sample LakErihyJuly2011_2_FD_187460 | JGI IMG/M metagenome (GOLD analysis project Ga0209107, IMG submission 187460) | Freshwater microbial communities from dead zone in Lake Erie, Canada - CCB hypolimnion July 2011 (SPAdes) (version 2) | ecosystem: Environmental > Aquatic > Freshwater > Lentic >... | reverse complement strand
GCTTGTAAACTTTTTAGACAATATTTATTTGCCGGGTTTTCAAGGTGCTTCCTTATATTCGGTCTTTCAGTTTTTCTTTAAAGGCATTATCAGTCCTAAGTTTAATTTGTATGCAGGGTCCTTGTCGTGGAACTTTTTTTTAGCCATTTTTCCTTCCTTAATCTTCTTATTTACATTAATTGCTTACATCCATATACCAGGTTTTAATTTGCAGAAATCCATTCTCCTACAAATGGATTTTTTCTTGCCAGATGATGCGTATAAAATTGTGCGGACAACTGTAAGGGATATTATTTCCCATCAGCGTTCAGGACTTTTGTCATTTGGTTTTTTATCCGCTTTGTATTTTGCTAGCAATGGTGTTTTCTCTATGATGCTGGCTTTTGACAGCAACTTTAATGAAGGTGAAAAAAAGAAACGCAATTTTTTTCAAAAACGCGGCAAATCTATTTTAATTACTTTGGGTATTTCCATGCTGATATTATTGGCTTTAAGTGTTTTGATTTCTGGTAATTTATTGTCTGTTTGGATCATTAAAAAGAAATTGATTAACAAAGCGGTGATGCTGGTTTTTGTCACGGTTGTTCAATTTATCACCCTTAGCACTTTGGTGTTTTTTATTATGAGTGCCTTGTATTATTTTGGTCATTCGGCCAAAGAGCGCTGGAAATTTTTCTCTCCTGGGGCCATTGTCTCGACGGTGCTGTCTTTGATAGCCACCTATGCATTCTCGCATTACGTAGACGGTTTTGATAGCTACAACAAGCTCTATGGAAGTATAGGGGCAATAATCGTCCTGATGTTGATTATCTATTTTAACACCTTGTGCATTTTGGTTGGATTTGAGCTCAACAAAAGCATTACCACTGTGGTGAAAATAGCCCAAGAAAAGCGTAAGCTTGAGAACCGATTTAGGGGGACTTAATAGGTGCCAAGGGCTTGTAATTATTGGCATTATAATAATTCCATTAAAAAAATTTTATTATTTCAAAAAACTCCTTACTTTTGCACTCCATTTTCGAGAGGAGAAATGGCAGAGCGGTTGAATGCGGCAGTCTTGAAAACTGTTTTAGTGCAAGCTAACGGGGGTTCGAATCCCTCTTTCTCCGCAGACAGATTGTCTAAAACAGTCTAAAAGCGTGTAAAATCAAGGTTTTGCACGCTTTTTTTATTCACTCTTTATTAATTTGAATGATTGCAACTTTAACCCATCGCTAATTGTGATAATATACAATCCTTTTGGTAAAAATTGCACTCTTATAGCGTTTATTCCATCAATTAAATTTTGAGAAAAGCACAACTTGCCAGTAATATCAAATAAATTAAGTTGAGTATTTGGACTGTAGTTTTTGGAAATATCAATAATTAAGTCTTCATTTCCAAAAGGATTTGGATATATCGCAAAACTTGAAAGCTCTGACGAGAATATACCTGAAGTTAGGCTTTTCCATTCATAAGCTCCAATGTCATAAGCATTTTCGTTTTTTATTGTATTGCCCCAATAATCTCGGTTGCCCATATTAATATTAAAAAGGCTTTGCAAATCTAAGCCTGCATTTCTGCATGGAGACATTTGCGAAAAATGAAATGCATTCAAAGAATCTGTTGGTTTTGGAAAAACGGTCAATGGACTTTTATTGATATTGATTAATTGAGGGTCTGCATTTAAACCAGTATTGTTATTGCCATTTTTTTCACAATAGGAACCAGCACTTCTAAAGTCTGTTAATGAAGTGTATTTGCTGCCGTATGTTATTGAAAAAGGTTCACCGTTTGTATAATATAAATTGCCAATAAACTTAGGAGTTTGAGCTACAAAAGTGTTTGGAACAGTTACCAAAGGTAGTCCACCAGAGGTGTAAAAGATATTGTTATAGCATTCCACACCTGACATATTTGTTCCATAATCTGTCATTTGAAAAGCGCCAAAAGTTGAGTATTTGTTTTTGGAAGATGGGCTTACATAAATGGTATTATTGTATAGTTTTAATCCATTCCATGTGGTGCTAGGTGCTGTAAATAATGTTACTGCTGAATTATTGGTTTTGGCATCGTTTACACTAATACAATACCTTAATATATTATTGCCCCAAGGTCTTGCTCCTGCAAAATTCCCTAACAGGTATCCGGCTCCATCATTATCATGCGCATAGCAATACTGGATTATCGAATTTGTAACACCACCGTCAAGGTCAAATCCTAATCCATCGCAACCGGTTGATGTTCCTGATGAATTGTGGTGGCTTTCGCAATATTGGATGGTTATTGCATTGGCTGCCCATACCCAAATTCCTCCCGGACCACCGCATGCGGAATTTGCAGTTCCTGTATTGTATGCAACACAACGTTCTATTATACTAGAATCTATTTGCGATAAAACTATTCCACTTCCTTTATGTGTTGAAGAGGCATAACCTGTTATGTTATACACCTCTGTATTTTTTATGGTGAATTTTTTGTGGTGGTAAAAATTTGTTGTTTGCACATCGTAGCCAAATGTCACTATGCCGTTTTCCCTACAATCGTGAACTTTGCATTGATCAATGACGACATCTTTATAACCTGCTTTTACATTGGCATCCCAGTTGGAATAGAAACGTATTCCGCAATAACCAAAACCACTTACTTCACAGTTTTTTATTTGTATGTTGCTTAAATATCCAGCTTGATTGCTTGTAAAAAACAACATACCATCAATGTCTTTTTGGGTTCCATTTCCAGGTCCCATGAATTTAAGATTACTGATATGGAAACCTTGTGTATTGGTGGCTTTAAATCCACATTTTGTTGCTAGGTTTGTTTTTATGGTGGCTTGTCCAGACCCATAAGTGCTGAGAATAATAGGCTTTGTAGCTGAATTTCCATCATTGTTATCAAATTCAATGTTGCCCGTAAAAGTCTTTCCTCCTTCAAAAACAATGGTATCTCCACCATTGAAATTCTTGGTATTGATTTTATCCAAGCTTGTCCATGCATTCGCTATACTCAATCCATCCGTATTGTTTCCCGTTGTATTTACATAATATTTTTTAGCCGTTTTATTGATTGCGCTGCCATCGTTAAATAATTCAGCCAATCCTTGTGCATACCATCTGGCTAGATAATCGTTAGGATGCAGTGAATTGGAATGACAATGTGTAGCGCCTTTCCTTTTATAAATCGTATCGCTTAATGTGGTCATGTCAAAAACTGCAATGCCTGTGGTTTCAATGCTTTTCAACTGTGTTAAAAATCCATACATCAACACATCACCATTAGAAGGAGAGCCTTGTGAATTTATGTCTGGCAGCATATTGCCAATTAAAATAAATTCCGTGTTTGGGTTAGCTGTTTTTATTTTATTGATACAAGATTGCATACTTGATTTAAATGCAGCATTAGTAGTTGTTCCCCAAATATCATTCATTCCCATGTCTAAAATAACTAAATCAGGAACATTTGGCACAACCATACTCTCGCAATATTGATCTATCCATGCTACCATTTTACCCCCACAAGAACCGTTAATCATTGTAACATCCGAACCAAATTTTGCTTCCAAAGCATTTTCCAATAAATCTACATAACTATGCATATAAGGTGCAGTTGGAGTAAAATTCTTATCATCACCTGCAAAGCCACTTACATTAAGACCAGCCGTAATACTCATACCATAAGCTTGAATTTTAACTGGTTGACCTGCTTTTAATTTAGCCATAGTTTTGGGTAATTTATCGCCTTTGTATCCTAACAATGATGAGCCATTCCAATTGGTTCTATCTGGAATATAAGTGACACAAGTCCAAGAAGTGGCTTTGGTGTTCATCAAACCATTGGGCTGTCCATTTCCCTTTTTCCCAGCTACAATTGAAACCGAAGTAGACACTTTAGCTGTTAACTGTTTAATTACATTCCCAGCAATAGAAAAATCAGTATTTTGAATAAATGATTGTGAAAAATTATAATTGGTAACCGAAATTATTTTGGAGGGTTTGAACATTAGCTTTGCTGTGGTATTTACACCATTCAAAAGCACCAACTCATTGTAAATAGTATCTGATTTCCAGAATGGTTGCAGGTATTGTCCCATATTATGGGTTGGCGCGTTGTTGCTATAGTTCGGAAATTCATAGTATCCGACATTGCTTGGTGTTACAACAGCCCATGCTGTTTTTGCAGGAGTGGCTGACCATCCAGCTTCTGTTGCATTTACAGACAATAGCAAGTTGTCATTGATATCATAAAACTTACAGCTTCCACCTGCATAATAAATGATATTTGGTTTAGCCGCCACTGCACCAGCAGGTGGTTGGGCTTTTACGTTTGCTATAATTAGAAACGTTGTTAGAGTTTGTAATATATATTTTTTCATTGTAATAATGTTGGTTTAAAATCGGTAATAATTACTGTATAGTAGATTCGAAATAAATAATTAACCCTCATATTTTTACATAAACCTCTCCACACCCTTAAAGGACTTTCCCACAGTTTTTCATTTTAGAAGTTTGTATCCATTAAATTCTACATCATGCGAATCGTCAACTTCAAAAAGAGAGATTTGTTTTCTAAGAGAACGAGGATTTACATGGATTCTGGCAATCTTTAATTGCTCTAGCGCATTGTTTAGTAATTCTTTCATGAATAATATTTTTACGTTAAAAACTTTAATTATAACAAATAAATATTGTCCTTATTTGGTAATGATAATTTATTTTGCTTAATTCGAATTTTATTTAAAAATAGCACAATGTAAATTATTATAGGCTTAATTGTCGGGTTTTTGTATTTTGGGTTAAAATATGTGGTTAAAAAAGGGAAAAAAGAAAAGTGTCCTAAATGCGAAAAATGGTTTTCATTGAAATTGGTAAAATCTACAATGACTGGTCAAACTGCAACTCAGAAGTCTGAATCATATAAAGAGGAAACTGGGGAGTTTGAAGTTAAAACTGTTCGAGATAAAACCATAGTAAAACCGATTTTCAAAACACGGCAAAGAATAGTGCCTGCAACTAAATACCACTACAAGAATACATTTACATGTAAATATTGTAGCAATCAATTGGTAACACAAAGTTATGAAGTACTGTGAGCGATTTTGCTAGGTCGCAATTGCATCAAATCTTATACAAACTTCCAAATTCAATATCTCCATTGATTTCTTTAAGCGCTTGCATGAATTCTTCTTTGTTTTCTGGAGATACCAAGACTTCTTTTTTCTTGCCATCAATTGCATAGCGAATGGACAGGCGGTCCATTGAATTGGCCGGAGCCTTAGATGGATCGCGGCTTGGTTTTATTTTAGTGATGCTTGAAATTGTTATTTGTACTTTGTGAAAACGACCAGCAACTATTGTTAAACTGCGATCTTCAATACTGTAGTGTGTGTTTCTACACATGTCGATAAGATAGAGGGCAATTGCAATGACTATTGGCAGTCCTAACCATGCTTTTTCAACAATTAAAAGCAAAGCAACTGCAATTAAAATTAGACTCGGAAACCATACAAAGCCTTTGTCTATTTTAGAATCGTAGCGTTTCATTCATACAAATGTATGCAATACAGGGATAAGTAAATATTTAAATTTATTATTATATATCTGTTTTTTTTAATTAATTTTGTATTGTAAACCATTTATTAAACGCATAATTGACTATCAATGACTGATTATTCATACATAAATTGGGCTTCCATGAGTGATTCAGCAATAGCTGAATTCATCGGTGGCTTTGTGAAGAATGAACGTGTACTGCAGGATATGACCCAAGATGAGTTGTCGCATGCCGCAGGAATTAGCCGCTCAACGTTAAGTATTTTGGAGTCTGGTGGCTCCGTTACAGTTCCTACTTTGTTGCAGGTTTTGCGTGTTTTGAACCAATTGCAATTTTTAAATGCCTTTGAGGTGCAAGAGCAAGTAAGTCCTATAGCCCAAGCAAAAAAAGAATTATACAAACGAAAACGCGCAAGTGGGAAAAATGCAAAAACGAAAAAGGATTTTAATTGGTAGTTATGAATACGGCATTTGTTAAAATATGGGGCAAATTGGTAGGTGCGGTGGCCTGGGATCGTAAAACTGGAACAGCTGCATTTGAATATGACAGTGGTTTTAAAAACAGTGGGATAGACTTAGCACCTTTTAAAATGCCCATCGATACCAAGCGAACTATTTTTAGTTTTCCTGAACTGAAACAGAATCCACAGATTCCATTTAATACATTCAAGGGGCTGCCTGGTCTTTTGGCTGATGCGTTGCCTGATCGATATGGAAATCAACTCATCAATTTATACCTGGCTCAAAGCGGTCGGCCAATAGACAGCATGAATCCTGTTGAGATGCTTTGTTTTATAGGTTCACGTGGAATGGGCGCTTTGGAGTTTGAACCCAGCACACAAAAAGAAGTAAGCCGAACGTCAGCCTTAGAGTTGGAAAGTATAGTGGACTTGGCTCAACGCTTGTTGTCGAACAAAGCCTCATTCAAAACAAATTTTAACACTGAGAATGAAAAAGCCATTTCTGAGATTTTAAAAATCGGAACATCTGCAGGAGGTGCCCGTCCCAAAGCCGTTATAGCCTATAATGAAAAGACAGGGGAGGTTCGTTCGGGGCAAACCAATGTGCCAAAAGGCTTTCAGCATTGGCTGATAAAATTGGATGGTGTGAGTGGCATACAAGTTGGAGCCTCTTCGGGATATGGGAGGGTGGAAATGGCGTATTACAATATGGCTATTGCCTGTGGAATAAACATGATGCCTTCAAAATTATTGCTAGAAAATGACCGCGCGCATTTTATGACCAAACGTTTCGACCGCGAAGAGGATAATACCAAACACCATATTCAAACTTTCTGTGCCCTCAAGCATTTTGATTTCAATGAAGTAAACAGCTTTAGCTATGAGCAATTGTACCAAACCATGCGCGAATTAAACCTAAACTATGCCGATGCAGAGCAAATGTACAGACGTATGGTTTTCAATGTTTTGTCCCGCAACTGCGACGACCACACCAAGAATTTCTCTTTCCGCTTAAAACAAGATTCTAGATGGGAACTCTCGCCAGCATATGATGTTTGCCATGCCTATCAACCCCTTCACCAATGGGTGAGTCAGCATGCCTTGAGCATCAATGGTAAGCGCAAAGACTTTACTAAAGCAGACCTACTTCAAATTGGAAAATCGATAAGCTGTAAACATGCAGCTTCTATCATAGAAGAAACACAAGAAATAGTTAGCCAATGGAATCAGTTTGCAAAAGAGCAGGAGGTCTTGCCGAAATTAAGAAAAGAAATTTCTAAGACTTTGTTGGTTTTGGGGTAAGACTACTTCATGCGTTGGTAGAGTAATAAAAAGTATTAAAATTTTCTTGGGAAATATTTGCATTGTATGATACTCACACATCGTTAGCGCCCTTTGACTGTAGGTGCGGCCACAAATCGGCAATCAAGCAACCGCGATCCCTAGTGGCAGCAGTCCGTTTGCAGCAACGGTTTTCTTTTTGCGGCAAACGACCGGAGCGAAGCGGAGCCGGAGGGCGAAGAACTGGCGCCCATAAAAAAAACCCCTCGAAATAAATCGAGAGGATTCTTCATTGTAAAAAGTTTGCTTTAGAATACGAACCCCAAACGTAGCCCACCTGTATACACGCCAAAAAGGTTGCTGCTGCTTGATCCTAGTGTTTTACTGTTAACTTCACTTGCGCCCAAGCGAACGTGTTTTTCAGTGCCCTCGCCAGTATTGCTCATCCCAAAAATACCGATGCCAAATTCAGCGCCTAAATAAATATGTTCTGCAAAATAATAGTCAGCACCCATATAGCCGCCAAGGTTAAGACCAAAGTTATAGCCTGATTTCGAATGGTAATAGTCGCCATCTATAACAACATTGTTGGTAGGATTGGCGTACCCAGAATTGCTGATATCTTTTCGTGCTCCACCATTTAATGAAAGGCCAATTTGAGCACCCATAAATGGCGAAAGTTTCTTGGTGCCTACAAAATGTTTTTCAATGCCTGGCGCAAAGCTGAATCCGAAGCCCGAATGGTTTACGACCTCAGAAATCACTGTGCCTTGAGAATTTGAAACAGAGTATTTGCTGCTGTTAGAACGCATGCCCAAACGCAAGCGGAGAGAGACATTGTCTTTTAAGAAATAACGAAATCTTAGTTCAGCTGGTAGATTGTATGAAATGGCGGCTACGCCAGTTTGAAAATTTAAATTGACCTCAGCCGTGCGCTGGCCTTGTATTGGTTTTTGTGCCACTGCGCTGCCGATTAAGCAAAATGAAAACAAAAGTCCTAGTGTTTTTTTCATTGGGGTTTGTATAATGGATTTCAAAAATAATACTTTCATTTCAAATTCATTATATTCATTAAACAGTTTGATTTCACCGCAAATTAGGGTTGCTTAAGCTCCTATCTCCCACTTTAATCGATTTGCTTATAGATAATGTTTGCGTGTAAGCTTATATTTGCTCTAATTTAGTTTATGTTATTTTTCTCATCAAACAAACGTGTAATTTTTACATTTGGTTTCAGTTTTTTTTTCGCATTCGTTGCGCAGGCGCAGGTGTTTTCAGGTCAAGTTGTTGATCCTGATAAAAAGAGTTTGCCCTACACAGGACTTACTTTAAAGCGTGATTCAGTAAAAATCGCCGGCGGTTTTACCGATTCATTCGGCAAGTTTGTATTTAGGCGCTTAACACCCGGTAATTATACCTTGCAGGTAAAAAGTTTACTTTATGAAACAGAAACGATTTCGTTTTACCTCGATTCTGCTCAACGCCTGAACCGCGTGGTGCAATTGAACAATAGAATTGACAACATCAAAGGTGCGGCCGTAATAGGTAGAAAAGATGCGATTACTCAAAAAAATGATACCATAGAATACACTTCCAGCAATTACAAGGTCAATAAAGATGCCTCGGCAGAGAATCTAATTACTAAAATGCCTGGTATTACCAATGAGAATGGGGTTATTAAAGCCCAAGGTGAAGAGGTTAAAAAGGTAACCGTGGATGGGCAAGACTTTTTTGGAGATGATGCCTCAGCAGCCCTGAAAAATTTACCCGCCGAGGTGGTTGATAAAGTTCAGGTATACGACCGTATGAGCGACCAATCGCAGTTCTCAGGTATCAACGATGGCAATAGCAGCAAGACCTTAAATATTATAACCAAAGCAGGCAAAAACAACGGACAATTTGGCAAAATATACGGAGGTTATGGAACCGACGACCGTTGGGCAGCAGGTGCTAATATCAATGTGTTTAAAGGCAAACAGCGCTTGTCATTAATTGGCATGAGCAACAACATCAACCAACAAAATTTTTCATCAACCGATATCTTAGGCCTAACAGGAAACACCAATATGGGCGGTGGAAGAGGTGGTATGGGTGGCGGTGGAATGGGCAGTTGGGGAGGTGGTAACAACAATTTTACCGTGAACAACCAAAGTGGTATCAACACCACCAATGCCATTGGAATGAATTATTCATTATACGGTGGTAAGAAGTATAAACTAACGGCCTCTTATTTTTTTAATACGGGTAAAAACACAACCTCATCTTTTTTAGATAGAACTTATTTTTTAAGTGCCTTAACCAATCAGCTATACAGCCAAGGCGATACAGGAACCACGAACAACAGCAACCATAAATTTAATGCCCGCTTCGAATACAATTTGGACACCAATAATTCTATCATATTTACCCCTCAGTTTAGCTTACAAGGAAATAAGAGCAACACCTTGTTTTTGGGTAAAACGGCTACACAAGAGGCTTTGAATCTTAATCTTTCCAACAGCAAAACGGTTTCAAATACCAGTGGGTATAATTTTAACCAATCCTTGTTGTTGAGACATAAATTTAAGAAAGCAGGGCAAACGATTTCCTTAAACATTAACACCAGCAACAGCAAGAATTCGGGTGCTACTTTGTTGGAGTCGGGCAACTACTATTACGAATTGGATACCATTTCAAATATCTTCAGGCAGAACTCAGACCGCAACAGCAATAATTTTAGTTTCAGCCCTAACCTGTCTTACACCCATCCAATTAAAAAACGCTCGGTCATTGAATTGACGTATAATCCTTCATTGAATTACAACAAGTCAAGTAAGTTGACCAAACGTTTGGATGTTTTTGGTGTGCCATACTATACAGACAGTTTGTTGAGCAATACCTTCGACAACAATACCAGCACCCAAAAGGCAGGTATGACCTACCGTTACAACTACAAAAAGGTGTCGTTTAATATTGGTGCTGATGCGCAAAGCGTTAAATTGAACGGTGCTCAAACTTTCCCTTTAAATTATGAGTTTCATCAACCGTTTAACAACATTTTACCCAATGCCATGTTTACCTATGCGGCAAGTAAGTCGAGCAACTTGCGTTTGTTCTACCGCAGCAGCACCAACTTGCCCAGCATCTCTCAATTGCAAAATGTGCTTAACAACAGCAACCCTTTGATTTTAAGTGCGGGTAATGCCAGTTTGGTTCAAGAGTTTAGAAACATGATCCATTTACGCTACAGTAAAAGCAATGTGGCTAAGGGTCGCACCATGTTTATCTACAGCAATCTAACCACCGCTTCAAATTATATAGGCAACAGCACCATCTTGGCAAAAAAAGACACTTCAGTCAACGGCATTGAATTGAGAAAAGGCGCTCAATTGAGTTTGCCGGCGAATCTTAATGGCTATAAAAGCTTTAGGGCCTATTTGTCTTATGGCATGCCGATTAAAAAAATCAAATCAACATTTAATTTAAATCTCGGACAAACCTACAGCAGCACCCCAGCTTTGATCAACGGAAATACCAATTTTAGCAACAACTTCAACAGCAATGTGGGTGTTGTTTTGGCTAGTAACATCAGCGAGAGTTTAGACTTTACTTTGAACTACACCGTAAATTACACCACGGTTCAAAATACCTTGCAAAGCAGTTTGAACAACCAGTATGTGATTCAAAATTTCAATGCTAAAATCAATTTTATGCCTACACCAAAATGGGTGCTTAATGCAGATATCACCAACAGTTCTTACAAAGGATTGGGTGCAACATTTAATCAGAATATTTGGTTGTGCAATGCGGGCTTTGGCTATAAGTTTTTA
>Ga0209107_10002104_pt1 | contig 11080 bp, 9 predicted proteins | sample LakErihyJuly2011_2_FD_187460 | JGI IMG/M metagenome (GOLD analysis project Ga0209107, IMG submission 187460) | Freshwater microbial communities from dead zone in Lake Erie, Canada - CCB hypolimnion July 2011 (SPAdes) (version 2) | ecosystem: Environmental > Aquatic > Freshwater > Lentic >... | reverse complement strand
CAGACAACGTTACAGGCATTGTAGCAGTAGCGAATGGAGGTACAGGTACAGCCACTCCAAGTTTGGTAGCAGGAACTAATGTAACTATTACAGGGACTTTCCCTAATCAGACTATTAATTCTTCAGGTGGTGGAGGAGGTGGTACAGAGATAGGGGCACAAATTGGAGGTGGAATAGTAGTAGCAGTATTTAATCAAAGTGGAGTTAATAAAGCTCTTGTTGCAAGTTTAACTAATTTATCTACAAGTTTACCTTATACAATACCTGCTTTTCAAACTACGTTAATAGGTGCTACTGCTCAAAGTTTATTTGATGGTCTTACTAATACTAATGCAATTATAGCACAAACACTTTTACCTGCTACTACAGCTTATGCTGCGGGAATAGCAAGACTTTTTGCAGGTGGTGGTTTTAGTGATTGGTATTTACCTTCAGTTTGGGAGTTAAATATGTGTTATAATTCAGCTGCTATTGTGAATAAAGTTTTAGGCTCAACAAATGGTTTTGCTAATAGCACCTATTTGAGTTCTAATGAAGCCACTGCAAGTACCGCAAGAACTGTAGATTTTTTTGCAGGAGCTTTTGGCACCAGCAATAAGAGCTTCGTTTTTTATGTCCGAGCTGTCAGAATACATACAATTTAAATAAATTAAGATGAAACAATTAATAGGATATTATAACGAACAAGGGCTATACATTGAAGAGCTTGTTGATGTTATTGAAAAAACTAGCGAGGAACTAATACAAGAGAAAGAAGCACAGCTCCTAGCCTTGTATGAAGAGTTGAAATCTTTAAGAGGAGAATAGATGCCTGCTACTACAATCATAGCACAGCCTCAGCAGTTAATGCCTGCTTACAATCCTATTAAGTATATCATAGATAATACTAATAAGAATCAGCCTGGCTTTAGATACATCTTTACGGTCTATCCTGTAGCTAATGCTACTCCGATAGCTCAGTATAAGACTCTACCTGTATTCGGTACAGGGTATGGTGAGCAGGATATCTCTAGGCTGATGCAGTCATTGGTGACATGGAAGTTTGCTGCAGGTCAAGTCAACGAGTCATGGTATCAATATGATATAAAATTTGGCTTTGAGTACACTGCTAATATTGTATATACTAACTCACTTGTACAAAGTGGAGGGGGAGATGTAGAGATACAATACAATAATCATGGTTTTGTGGCAGGTGATCAGATTAGTATTACTCAGGCATATGGAGGGATTGCTGCTAATCCTACAGTAGAGGGATTGCATACTGTTATCTTTGCTAGTACTAACCTATTTGTTATAAATGCTAGATGGGATACTGTCACTGATGACACTATCAATGGAACTGTTACCTATGCAGATTTAAGAAAGACAATACTTTTAGATGATGTGGCTCTATCAAGTCAAGAGGTATTTAATGGAGCTTATAGCTTAGGTATCTATGCTCAGGGATTATTCCCATCTACAGAGTACAATACTACACTTACTCCTAGTAATGCTTTGACATCATTGGTTGGCAATACTCAAGCTAGTGCAGCATCTATTGCCACAGGTCAATTATATTTTTTAATGGTTAGAACATATAGTGTAGATACTTATGATGTGACTTATTTTGATTGGGATGATTATCAATTAACATCATCTACTGTAGCACCAGGTACTACTGATGGATTATATAATTTCTTTGTGACTACAGATGTACCATCTGAAACTCCTATCACTCAGAACTTTTATGTAGTAATAAAAGGTGGTTCTGCTGAAATTCGGTACTACTTTAAATATGATAATAGATGTGTTATCAATGAAGATTATCTGTACTACCTAGATAGAATGGGATCATGGCAATCCTTTGCATTTCAACTCAAGACCTATGAGAAAGGGCAGATAAGTAGAGAGATGTATAATCAGCACGTAGATGGTCAGGTGGTAGATGGCGAATGGTTGTATAGCTCAACTGCTATAGGCAACAGAACACTAAACACTAATGTATCTAATACCTTAGAATTGAATACTAATTGGATGGACCAATACGATGCTGATAGATTCCAAGAGCTACTAACATCCCCTCAAGTGTTCTATAATAATGGTATAGAATCAAGAGCTTGCACTATAGACGCTACATCTTTTGAGAACTTTAGACAGCGAAATAAGAATCTAATTAAGCAATCAGTAACTATTAAGCTAGCACTTAATACTCCTATCAATGGTTAGGATACAACTTAGCACAGGCTACCTAGATGTTAAAGAGGGTACATCATTCCCTCTTAACTTTAGCATAGGAGATATTAGAGATATATCTAAGAGAACAGGTAACTTTAGTAAGACCATTACTTTAGTAGGCAATAATAACAACAATAACCTACTGAATCACTACTATGATGTAAACATTCAAGCTGGCACTTTTAATATTAATCAGCTCACTAGCTGTGATGTTATTCAGGATGGTATCCCTGTTATGACTAACGCAACTCTTCAGCTCATTAACATTAAGAAGTCACAGCTCACATCAGCCTATGAGCAGATGGTGGAGTATGAGGTATTGATTAAAGAGGATAGAGGTACATTCTTTACTGACATCTCTAATAAGTATTTGACTGACTTAGATTTCTCAGACTTAGATCACTATGTAGATGCACAAGTAGTGATTGATACTTTTGACCATGGAGTAAATAAGGGGTATAAGTATGTGATGCCATTTAACATAGATAATCAATATCAGCTAAATTGGTTTAAACCTGCTATCTATGCTAAGACTTACTTTGATAGAATCTTTGCTACAGCAGGATATAGTTATACTTGGGATGGATTAGCAGCTGCGAACTTTGATAAGCTACTGATACCTTACAATGGTGATCAGAATATAGTGGATTGGAATGATGCTAAGGTAGTAGCTAGTAATAGTGGATGGACTCAGACTTGGTCTACTCCTCAAGTTAATGCATCTTTCTCACAGATGACTATTCCTGTAAGATATCCTATTACTACAGCATGGACTGAGACATTAGATTCTGCAGGATTATTTAATACTACCAATGGTCAGTACACAACTCCTCAATGGACAGGTGTAGGTGCAGGTCAGTCTTATACATGGGAGATGACTGTAAGTTATACTCTATCACTAGATGCAAGTACCTCATGTTTTTCATTAGGACCAATTATATTACCTCAAATCCCTCACAGCAATAGTTTTAGATTAGCTTTAAATGTATCTATAGATGGTAATCAAAATACAGATTGCATAGGTCAATATATATATGCAGATTATTGGAATACTGCTTTGCCTGCAGGAGTTACTAGCTTAGGTAGTTTTACTGAGGTTTTTACTTTAAGTGCTACTTCAGATGGCTCAGGATTTATAGACTATAATGATATTCAGATAGCACAAGTTAGAATATTATTAGGTGCAGGTCAGTATAGATCGTGGGAGGATGAGTTTAGTGGTAGTCCATTTACAGCTCCTGAGATTATCCTAGACATTACATCCATAGACCTAACAATCCGCCCATCTGATAACATCCCATTGAACAGTGGTATAACTACCATGAATACCTTTATCCCTGAGAAGATTAAGCAATCGGATTTTATTAAGAGCATCTTTATGATGTATAATATTTATGCTACTGCTGATGTTGATAATCAGAATAATCTAATCTTAATTAGTAGAGATGAGTACTATGATTCAGGTAAGGCTGTAGATTGGACTAATAAGCTGATGAAAGATAAGGAGCAATCTATGATTTTTATCCCTGAGCTTAACAATAAGAAACTAAGACTAACATACAAGGCAGATACTGACTCACCTAATACAGTCTATACAGGTGTCACTAATGAGATATATGGACAGGTGGAGGTTACCTTTGATAACGAGTATGTGAAAGGCATAGATGTCAAAGAGCTTATCTTCTCACCTACACCTGTACAGCCTACAACATTCGGTGCATTCCTACCATTACTAAATGGTGCAGCACCTAAGACTAATATAAGAATCTTATATGACAATGGGCAGGTTACTGCTCAGGAGGTTATAATTAATTCAGGGTATGATACACAAACATCTACAGGTGGAGGTTATCCATACATCTCACATTTTAGAGGAGATCCATTTAATCCTCTCTCAGATATTAACTTTGCAGAATGTCAATACTACTACTATCAAGTAAATCAGAACACTAATAACAATCTATACAATAGTTATTGGAGGAGAACAGTAGCACAAATAAATGGAGGTAAGCTATTGACTGCATATTTTCTACTTAATGAGGTAGACATCCAACTAATGGAGCTGAATGATAAGATAAGGATTGACAATAGTTGGTGGAGTATTAATAAAATTATAGACTACAATGCTAATGACTTAGTGCCTACTAAAGTAGAATTAATTAGCTTAGAGACTGAGATAGATTTGCCTAGCTTTGCCGGTGGAACTACTACTCCTGTAGGACCAGGTAAGGGTACTCAGATTAAATCTATAATGGAGACTTATAGAAGTACTACCAATGTCACTACTAATAACAATGACTCTATTATCTTAGGCTCAGGTAATGTAGTAGGTGATGGACTTAAAGCCTTAGTAGTGGGAGATGGTCTAAGTATAGAGAATGATGGCATAGCTACTACTAATCTAACAGTGACTAGCAGCCTCAATGGTAGAGCAGTCAGTGATATACTACCTACCTACACTAAATACATAGTTTTGATTAGTCAGTCAACTACTAATGCACCTACATTCATAGAGATGGAGAATACTATAGGACCAATAATTTGGACTAGGTCATCAGTAGGTATATATTTTGGTACATTAGCAGGAGCTTTTACTTTAAATAAGACTTATGTAATGCTAAGCAATGTATTGCCTAATAGTATAGTAATGGCAAAGAGAAGAGATAATGATACTATTGAGATAAATACTACTAACCTACATGGCCCTACTGCAGCTTTTCACGATACACACTTACTTAACAACACCCTAGAAATCAGAGTATATGAATGAAGTAGTAATACCACTTAAATTATCAGGAATAGCAGCTTTAAAGGCTGAGCTAAAAGATTTAAAAAATCAGATGGCAGATGCTGTCAATCCTGAAGCATTTGCTGCACTAGCTGATAAGGCAGGGGAAGTGCAAAAGCAGATAAATAAAGTTAATAGTGCAATCAATGATTTTAAAAAAGGGAGTAATTTAGATCAAGCAAAGGCATCTTTTGAGGGAATGAGTCAAGCCATAACGGACATGGATTTTTCAGCAGCTGCTAAAGAAAGTGCTAACTTAAAGCAATCAATAGGTGCATTAAAACCTGAAGATCTTACTAAGCAATTTAAAGGATTTATAACCACTATAAAAAATGTAGGTGGTGCATTTGTTAAATTAGGAATGACTATTTTGGCAAATCCTATATTTTTAATAGTAGCTGTAGTAGTAGCAATCGTAGCTGTAGTAGCTCTAGTACTCAAATCATTTGGTAAATTAGATGATGTAATCAAAGCAATGATGGCTCCCATTAATGCTCTAATTGCAGGATTTAAAGAGCTTACAGATTGGTTACATCTTACAACATTTGAAGCAGAAGATAATGCAGCTAAGACTCTAGAAGCTAATGAAAAAATAAAGAAATCATCTGAGGAAAAAACTGCTAGAGTTACAGCAGACTTAGGTAGAGAGATTGCTGAACTTAAGGCAGCAGGTAAAGATACTACTAAGCTAGAGGAAGAACGTAGCAATGTACAAATAAAAGAGGCTAACAATAGAAAACAATCTGCTAAGGATGCACTAGATGCTCAGAAGAAATTAGGAGATAAAGCTGATAAAGAAAAAATAGAAGATTTAAAAAAGCAAGTAGCTAAAGAAAATGAAATAATAAAGCAAGGCTATAGTGATAAAATTGTAGCTAAAAATACTGCTGATAGAAAAGAATCTGAAGATGCTGATAAAAAAGAGAAAGAAGCTAGTGATAAAGCTAAGGCAGCAAGAGATAAAAGAATAGCAGCAGATAAAGCCTCAGAGGCTGATATTGCTGCAGCTGCTAAGGTAGTATCTGATTCTAAAAAGACTGCTCAACAAATTGAGTTAGATGATTTGGCTGCTGCCTATAAGAAAAAAATAGATGAAGCTGTTAAATATAAGAATGATACTACTGCATTAATAGATGGTCAGAAGATACAAGAGGCAGCTATTAATAAAAAATATGCAGATGCAGCTAAGGCTATTACAGATGCAGATAATCTAAAGAGAATAGCTGATGAGGATGCAGTATTTTTAGAGAGTCAAAGATTACTATTAAATGATACTGAATTTAAAAAGTTACAAGCTACTCAAGCAGCAGAGGCTAAGATGAATCAGTTTAGTTCTAATGCTGAAATAGTAAAAGGATTAGAGAAAGAGCTAGCTCAAGAGATTCTAGATATTGATAAAGATGCACAAGAAAAAAAGACTGCAAAACTTAAAGAGGAAAAAGATAAGCAGGATAAAATTATTGAGGAATCAAGACAGAAAGAAATAGCTTCTATAAAAGATGGACTAGATACAGCAACTGCTGCACTTAATGGTATTAATTCCCTTGCATCTATAGGGATGGAGGAGAAACTAAAGAATGTTAAGAAAGGCAGTAAAGAGGAAGAGAAGATATTAAGAGCTCAATTTAAACAACAAAAAGCAATGCAGTTAGCAATGGCTGTAATTAATGGAGCTCAATCTATTTTAGCTATTACTAGTGTACCTGACTTTACTTTAGGAGTAGCAACAGCAATAAGGATAGGTGCATCAGTAGCTGCAACTGCAGCAAGTATTGCTACTATTTCAAGTACTCAATTTGGAGGAGGTGGATCAGCACCTAATGCACCTGATGTAGGAGCAGGAGCAGCCACAACAGCAGTAGCACCAGCATCAAGTCCTCAACTATTTGGGCAAGCCAATACAGGTAGCCAAGTGAATGCAGGAGGTGGCTCTAATAATATAACAGTAACAGCTATAGTATCTGAGACTGAAATAACATCATCACAGAATCACATTAATAACATACAAAATAATTCAGTATTATGATAAGCTATCAATCCATCGTAGATAAGATTACTACATTCTATGACAATCACCTACAAGTTAAGAAGGTAGGATCAGATTTTAAAGAGCAAATGGGTAACTTTGCTACTAAAGATGAGAAGTATCCTCTAGTCTATGTAGTACCTACAGGAGTTACTCCCTATGAGAATGTCACTATCTTTAATTTAGAGCTGTATTGCTTTGATATCATTCAGATGGATAGAGCTAACATCACTACTATTTTATCAGATACTCAGCAGATACTCCAGGATCTATACCTAGAGTTTACATTCTCAGATGACTATGACTTTGATATAGATGGACAGCCTGTATTTATACCATTGAATAATGACTTACTAGACTATGCTGCAGGGTGGCAGATGAATCTTTCAGTAGTGATTAAGTCATGGACTAATTGTCCTATACCTAAAAAAATATATACAGCCTATAGTCAGGCAGTACAGTGGGATAGTGTGCCTCCACAAAATACTATAACTTTCTTTTGTAATGGAGTACAGTGGGATGTTCAAACAGGGATAGCATCAGGTGAAATTGGTGCATTTGTAGCTATGTGTAATGCTAATCTTGATGGCTCTAACTTTACTCAATACGGTACATACTTTGACAATGGAGATAACAGGGTAAGACTAGAGATGCCTTATAATGTTTATAATACTTTTTGTCCTAATGGAGAAGTGACTTTGGAAATAGAACAAATTTAATACTTAGTATAATATAGTTATGGCATACAATATAAAATATCCAATGCGTAGAAAGATGGCTACAGTACTTAGGAGAGTACTTAGAAATAATTTCTTAGTAGACACAGGTACTCTAGTAGATTCAGTACGAATCAATGCAGAGATTAGTGATAGCTTTAATTTAAGGATACAAATTGTAGCAGCTTATTATTTTGGATTTCTAAATAATGGTACACAAACTATAGGAGCTTATAATCTACTTAGGCAATTTGATGCAGCATTAGATGAGGATGGAATCTATGCAGAGATTTGGGGAGGATATACTGAATATCTTTTAACTAAATATCCTATCTTAGAAATAGATAACATACTAGAAAGAGGAGGAGATATACTATTCTCATTTGAGCCTCTATTTGGAGAGTTTTATGGAGAGCTAGATTACTAGTCTAAAGTTTTTTTCATTCCTAAGATATTAAAGACTAACACTACAGGCATATTTAGGATATCATTGAACTTGCTTAGGTCATCATTGCATAGAGCCATGATTGTAGATTCCCATGCAAATTTCTGCTTTTGCTGTTCTCTCTTCTGCTCTTTAATCTCATCAGGATCATCTAGCACCTCATCATCAGTCACTACATCTACTAGTAAATTAGTATAGGTATTAGTAAAGTTCTCCCTAAATTTAATATACTCAGGTATTAATCCATAAACATCAGTAATTGGGTAATCTAAATACCAATCTAATCTATCTCTAGGACTATACTCATAAGGCTCAATGATATCATCACCATAAACATTCTTAGATGTTCTCCTGTAGAGTAATGCTAAGATATGGCAGAAGTGGTCTAAGTAGTTATTAGAGAAATAATGCTCTAGGTCTATGAACTCACCTAATGATAGCTTACTGAATGGCTTGAGTACATACTTATCTAGCTTACTTTTATACCTCCTAGATGGATCAGCCTGTATCCATTTAATCTGCTTAGTCAATTCACTTAGCTCATCTATATCTAGCTCCTCAAAGTCAGAGATATTGCTATCAGTTAAAGCAGAAAGTACATCAATCTGATAGTTAAACATTCCATCCTCACTGCTCAGACTCCTGATCTCCAGGAACTGACTCACTGATATCTGATTCCAATGCTTTGGCAACTTGAGATTCTGCATGGTTTGTTATTTTGTAGGTTACAAAGGTAAGGTAAGGGATAGCTATATCTGCTTTGAGCTTGCTGAATAGTTTAGCTTTGTGTTTTAGATGTGCAGAATCATAATGCTCAGCATTGGATAGGTCAGTTCGTTTGAACATTAGAGCCATAATTTCAGATATATATTCTTTATTATCTTTCTTAACAATCTTTTCAACAATCCGAGAATCTTTTACTGAGAGCTTCATCTCAGCTCTATAAGTATAGCCATCTATCTCTATCTCTTCAACAGCATCTTTCTTAGTATAGTTATCTTTATTAAACAACTTAACATTCTCTAAGAACAGCTCAAAGTCTATATCCATCTCCTCCTCAGTTATACCTAAGTACTCAAAGACTTTACAATGTTTCTCTAATGTATCATACTCATCACTGTTATGGATAGCAGATATCTTTTGGAACTGCTCTAGTGTTAGCTCCTCCATCTTAGATGGGATTTCTTTGCCGAATAATTCTATCATAGTTTTAATTTTTGAACAAATATAAAAAAAATATAATATAGTTATGACAAAAGATATACCAATCTATAAAATAACTATAGATCCTGAGTATTCAGATGGTGAAGAGTTAGGGATTGAGCAGATAGCTTTTACCTCTACTCCTGCTATTGTTACTAAAGGGATGGCATTTGATGAACACAAAAAATTGTTTTTTTCAGATGACCTAAAGTATAGAGTAGTAGCTCCTGCCATGATACCTATGGAGATATATAGGAATGATGAGGGTGGTGATGAATATTATGTACAGTTCTCAGTTGAGACCATAGAAAACATACATTCTAAATTCATGAAAGACCTATCTAATAGGAATGTCTTTAACCTAGAGCATGATACTGATAAGACTGTACCTGCTTATGTACTTGAGGCATGGATAGTAGAAGATCCTAAGAAAGACAAAGCCTACTCTAGCTATGGTATTGAAGTACCTAAAGGCACATTAATGGTAACAGCTCAGGTAACTGATAAAGATTACTATAATGAGCTAGTAAAGAATGAGCAGATAGGTTTCTCTATTGAGGGATTCTTAGGCTTAAAACTAAGTAATCAATTAAATAAATATAGTATGAATAAATTACCTGATGGAGAACATCTAATTGATGGTAAGATCTATGTCGTAGTAGACGGTGAGATTATCGAGATTAAAGATGTGCCTGTTGCTGCTGAAGAGGAGATAACAGAAGAGATTGCACTAGAAGAGACAGTAGTAGAAGAAGTAATAGAGGAGACACCTGCCACAGAAGAGATGGCTATTGATCCTGCTGCTGATGCTGAAGCTATTTTAGCTATAGTTCAACCTGTAATTGATGAGCAAATCAATGCTATTATAGCAATGATAGCTGATTTAAGAAATCACATGGAGGAAGTAATGTCTGAAGGTGAGGAAGTAGTAGAAGTAGAAGCTACTAAACTTACACAGCATGACAAATTCAGTATGGTAAGTAAATTTTTAAACAATAATAACTAAATAAAAAACAAAAAAAATGAGCAAAAAATTAAGATTTGACTTGGATATTGATGCAACTGCATTATTACAAGCTAACAGCGAAGCATTCTATAGCCGAGCTTATTTAAACGAGGAAGTAGTAGATAACTATCGTACACTACCAGGGGTTAAATTTAAGACTAAGATTTCTAATGTTGTCTTTGGACAGGTATTGCAGGCAGAGAACTGCGGATGGAACGCTTCAACTGATGAGCTTGCATCTGTAGAGATTGATGTATGTGGATTATCAGCAATGGCAGAGATTTGTCAATTTGATCTAGAGCAGTCTTTTGTATCATTACAAATGACTAAAGGATCTAATGGTGATTTCACTGTTGCATCTTTTATGGATTACTATTGGAATGAGATGTCTAAGACAATCGCTGAGAACATTGAGAAATTACGTTGGTCAGGTGATACTACATCAGGTACTCCTGCTTTAGCTTTATGTGATGGATATAAGAAGTCACTAGTTGCTGATGCTGCTAATGTAATTGATGTAGGTGGATCTACACCTCCAGCTGTTAATGCAGGAAATGTACTTGCTACATTGGCTACAGTTTATGCTGCTATCCCTCCTGCTGTAATTGCTAATCAAGAAGAGTTAAGAATCTATGTATCTTCTCCTGTAGCTACTGCTTATCGTGCTGCTGTTGCTGCATCT
>Ga0209107_10002103_pt1 | contig 11080 bp, 5 predicted proteins | sample LakErihyJuly2011_2_FD_187460 | JGI IMG/M metagenome (GOLD analysis project Ga0209107, IMG submission 187460) | Freshwater microbial communities from dead zone in Lake Erie, Canada - CCB hypolimnion July 2011 (SPAdes) (version 2) | ecosystem: Environmental > Aquatic > Freshwater > Lentic >... | reverse complement strand
GTGGGAAACTAAATATAGCGAGAATACGAGCAGGATGAATGAGATTGACAGGAATATGAAAGAATATGCTGATATAGCTAATTATAATAAGAATATTAAACCGCGCATCATAGCGTATCGCTCGTTAGTAGATAGTTATAATAAATGGGAGAGATACAATGACTATATAAATGTAATACATTCGCGAGAATACATTGAAATTAAGGAGATACAAGAGAATTATAGAAATAACGAAATATACAAGAGTTATAGCGAGGTTAAGCCGATTATCGAGAGGGTTTTAGAATTGAAGGAAATTATAAATGATAGCGAGAAAACCATCATAAAACAGCGCGATTATATAACAGAAAAGGCTGCAATATTCAATTATAATAGCGCAAATATCAAGAGTCTCAATGAATTGCGAGATATTTTGGAGAAAATAAATAATATGCTGACGATATTAGACACGATTATCATTAACTTTCAGGATTTCCGCATAAATCTCTATGATAATATAGTTCTAAAAAAATTACTTCGCAATACGAATAAGATGCTAAAAAATATCTGTCATTCTATCACAAAACCCTTTGAATTAGACTATATAACAAATGTATCGCGAGATATGATACATATCAATTGGTTAATTAAAAATGTTAATATTGCTGGCTGCGGTAGCGTAAGCAGCGTAAGCGGTAGCGGCGGCGATAATAATAAGCAGATTATTTCTATAAATCAAGCATCGGGATTCCAGCAGTTCGTGATATCTCTGGCTTTACGATTGTGTTTGTTTGGAAATAACAAGGCGATATGTAAGCAGTTATATATTGATGAGGGATTTGTAAGTTTTGACAAATATAATTTATCCATAGTTCCTAACTTCCTAAAATCACTCTTAGCATATTTTGATACAATTGTTATTGTATCGCATATAGACTTAATTCAGGACAGCATAGACGATAGCGAATGCATCGCTGAAATAAATTATAACAATAAGACCTCAGTCTCAACACTTACTTATAAGACTCCTGTAGATATAGAATGTACAAGTACAGGAAAAAAGAAGACCATAACAAAGCGAAAATAACCTATATTAAATAATATAGGTTTATGAGTGAAAAATTAATATCTTTAATATTTTCTATCTAGCTACTTGCTTGGTAAAGTTGTGTTAGCTGATCTCGATATTTCCGCAAATTTAGACTTTCTAATCTTAGATAACTGCAATTTGTAAGGTTTAAATATTTTTTCATATTCTTTTATAAACTCATCAAATATTGCAATCATTTCATCTGGAACTTTTAAATAAGAATCCTTTGCGATCTCATGTGGTTTCTTGTTTATATAGTTGTCTATTTTATCCCTATATTTTTTTGCATAAGCTTTAATTATATTAAGTTCATCATCAGATAGATTTGGCTTAATTTCACCATTCTTATTTGAATCTGATATTATCATGTATTTATTATTATAATCTGCTAGTAATTCTAATTTTCCTATAATTGCTTCTGAAATTAGATATCTTTTATATCTTGTTATACCTGTAATAGTAATTCTGCAATTATCTTCATTAAAAGTTTTTCCTAATAAGCTAACCTCCGGGCTTGCGCTCGCAGATAATTTTATTAATATTTCTAATTCTTCATTTACATCTTCATCTTTATATTTTTCTGTTTCATCGGATTCGGCTTCTTTGTTTGTATATAAAACATTTATTATATGTTCAAAATACTCTTTACGATTATCGCATGCAGCAAATCTATATGTAGGCATTTTATCTTTTGACAAAGCTATAATACTTTCAATATTAGTATCTTCAATATTACGATTTTTAAGATATTTGGTATATTCTTTCTCAATATATGTGTCATCAATACCTTTATTATTAAGTATAATAACTTTTAAACTTTTTAATATGATACCATATTTTATATCTGTAACATTAGCTGGAAGTTTTTCAAATATAATAGCAATTAATTTATCTAATAAAGTTGTCTTATAATTTAGTAAAAACTCTGGTTTTTTTAGATTTGTTTCTAATTGTGTTTGTATAGCTTTTTTGTAGTCATCAATATTTTTTATTAAAATATTTACTAATTTATACATTAATTGTAGCTGACAATCATAAAAATGATTATTATTTTCAGGGTTTTTATATATTCTAATAATTAAACTATCTTTGTTATTATTTAAAAAATTTATAATTCCTTGTTCATCTGATATATCATCACCTTCTTTGTTATCTATACTTTTAAAAACTTTTAAATTATAAGCTTCTTCCTCATCAATAGTTAATAATACTATTCCATCATTATAAATCTTAAACATACTGGTTTCAAAAATTTTTTTTTCACTTTCTTCCGGAGAAATAGCAGTTTTTGGCTGGGTATATAATAATTGTGAGGGAATACCAAAAACACCTCCTCTTTGTTGTTCTCCTCCTTGTGCTACTCCTTCTCCTCTTTCTCCTCCTTCTCCTTGTCCTCCTGTTTCTTCTCCTCCCTGTGCACCATCAGGATCATCGACACTGAGAGCACCACCAGGATCAGGAGCTTCAGCAACAGTGACGGAAGGATTAGCGACAGAAATAATTTTATTTATAAAACCATTTAACAAATCCACATATTTTTTATAATATGTGGATGCTTCTGATTCTAATTTTTCTTTTTTTTCATTATCTATTTCTATAGTATCAAATAAATTATTTTGATCAGACTTAAAATAATCTTTGTAATAAAGTTTTAATAAAGTATAACTATCATAATTATAGTGGTTATATAAACATAATAATATAAATTGTAAATGACCGATAAAGTCTTTTACTTTTTCATCGTGAGGCTTAAATTTCTCTAAAAAATAATCATTAAAGGGTCTGTTGATGGTTTCATCATCTAAATAATATTGAAAATATTCAGAACCAGTGTTTAAATTTATATTATAAACATATTTTTTCAAACAATCCTTAAGAAAATCTAATTTTTGTTGTAATGTTAACATTTGAATCATTTGCCCTCCTATAATTTTTGTCTTAATATATTTTTTTTTTGTGATTTTTCCATCATTTTTTGTAGGCTTTTTAGTTTGTTTAGTTTGTTTAGTCTGTTTTTTTTTGGGCATTTGTTTTGCTTTTAACATCTTTCTACTATACTATATAAATAATAAAAAAAATAATTAAATATGTGTTGTTATATAAGTTTTATATATTATCGCTTCACGAAGTTACGAAGTCACGAAGTTACGAAGTTACGAAGTCACGAAGTCGCGAAGTCACGAAGTCACGAAGTCACGAAGTCACGAAGTCACGAAGTCACGAAGTTACGAAGTTATGTTATAGTATCATCTATACAAGCTGATTAATAATACCTATCTTATTGCGGAATCTTCTATAATCCCAATCTATATATTCAAGGGAAAATTACTTAGATTATATAGTTGAATACTTGCCGTTATAGTGTGCTTTTATATATCCTATTTAAGTAGTACTTATAGGAACACTTATATTAAATTATTTTACCATTTTAAGCAACCTTATTTTTTGTTTTTTTTGATCTTCTTAACTGTTTTTTTCTTACCGGTCATTTCAGTACCACCACCACCCCCTTGTCTTCCTTTTACTCCGACTTCTACTTCTACTTCTGCTGCTCCTTCTTCTACTTCTACTTCTGGTTCTGGTTCTCCTCTTCCTACCAGTGCTACTCTTCCTCCTTCTCCTGCTGCTCCTTCTACTCCTCCTGCTGCTTCTCCTACTTCTGGTGCTCCTGGTGCTCCTTGTGCTCCTTGTGCTACTTGTCCTACTCCTACTTCTCCTCTTCCTTCTTCTCCTTCTCCTTCTGGTGCTTCTGGTTCTTCTGCTGCTTCTCTTTGTCCTCCTGATTCTTCTTCTGTATTATTTTTATATTTTTTATATAAATCAGAAAACTCTATAATATTCAATGAGAAATGCTCTATATAATATAGATTTAAATATTCTTCTATAGTTACATCTGTGTATTTAGGAGTATTACCATCTACATTATTATCTATTATTAAAAATGTCTTAGTAATACCATTAAATTCAAATTGAGCAGCTGCTTCAGCTGGAGCAGCTGGAGCATTCGGCTTAGCAGCGGTTCCTATAATTAGTATATGCGATACTTTTAAAATATCATATGTAGTAATAGTATTCAATTCAAAACAATTTTTATTTTTATCAAATATATATGTTTTATCAAAATCAAAAGAATCTTTAAAACTATTAACCGTATACGAATTAACTTTTAATTTTATAGAAAGAGAGTATGTTTTATCATTTAATAATGTTAATATGCATTTATCTTCTTTTTTTAATATACCCGGTATGACATCAGCCGCAAATGTTGTATGAAATCTATCTCCGTTTTTATGCGGAAATACATCCTTTTCTAATAACTTGTCTCTGACTAATGTAATAGATGTAATTTTGCTACTCATTTTATATTATATCTATTTATATAGTTATAAATAAAATATTTTAATATTAACACTATTTAATGTGTTAAATGAAAATGTAAATAATATTATATATTATACCAACCAAAAAGAAAATGAATAATGATATACCATATGGTATGCGTGAAATAGTAAGATAATAAAAAGGAAATATATATATTTATACTTATACTAACAACTATTTTAGTAATATTGCTAATATTACTATAATGCATTGTATATGTTAGCTATTAAATAAATTTAAAAATTTAAAAGTAGCTTCTAATTGCGGCGAAGCTTCCTCTGGTATTTTTAACGGAGCTTGTTTTACTATTTGTGTTTGTGCTTTTGGCGGTGTTTGTGTTTCTGGCTGTGCTTCTTTTCGTGCTTCTTCTGCTGCTTTTTGTGCTGCTTTTTGTGCTTCTTCTGCTGCTTTTTGTGCTGCTTTTTGTGCTTCTTCTGCTGCTGCTGCTTTTTGCCGTGCTTCTTCTTCTGCTGCTGCTTCTGGTGGTGTTTCTACATTTGATGTTAGTAATAAATCAAGTAATTTTGGAGTCAGTAAATTATGAAATAAATTTAAAAAATTAAAAGTAGCTTTTAATTGCAGCGAAGCTCCCGTTGGTATTTTTAACGGAGCTTGTTGTAATACTGTTGGTAGCGTTATAGGTTGTTGTTTTTCTTTTTCAGTAGCTTGTTCTTCTGGATGAGGTCGAGACGGAGGTTGTTGTTGAGGTGGAGATGAATCTCGAGATGTTGCTTGTGGTAATTGCGATGAACTATGAAATAAATTTAGAACTTCCAATGCAGCATTAAAAGATGCACCTTTTATTTTCTCATCTATTATCCCTTGTTCTTCTTGAGGTGGATCTTGAGGTGGAGATGGAGATGAATCTCGAGATGTTGCTTGTGGTAATTGCGATGAACTATGAAATAAATTTAGAACTTCCAATGCAGCATTAAAAGATGCACCTTTTATTTTCTCATCTATTATCCCTTGTTCTTCTTGAGGTGGATCTTGAGGTGGAGATGGAGATGAATCTCGTGATGTTGCTTGTGGTAATTGCGATGAACTATGAAATAAATTTAGAACTTCCAATGCAGCATTAAAAGATGCATCATTTATTTCCTCATCTGTTTTTACTTGTTCTTCTTGAGGTGGAGGTGGAGATGGAGGTCGAGACGGAGGTAGAGCCAGAGGTTGAGATGAATCTCGAGATGTTGTTTGTGGTGATTGTGATGAACTATGAAATAATTTTATAACTTCAAATGCAGCATTAAAAGATGCATCTTTTATTTCCTGATATGTTTTTACTTGCTGTGGAGGTTGTTGAGATGGAGTCGGAGATTGTTGTTGATGTAGATCTCGAGATGTTGCTTGTTGTGATTGTGATGAACTATGAAATAATTTTATAACTTCAAATGCAGCATTAAAAGATGCATCTTTTATTTCCTGATATGTTTTTACTTGCTGTGGAGGTTGTTGAGATGGAGTCGGAGATTGTTGTTGATGTAGATCTCGAGATGTTGCTTGTTGTGATTGTGATGAACTATGAAATAATTTTATAACTTCAAATGCAGCATTAAAAGATGCATCTTTTATTTCCTGATATGTTTTTACTTGCTGTGGAGGTTGTTGAGATGGAGTCGGAGATTGTTGTTGATGTAGATCTCGTGATGTTGCTTGTTGTGATTGCGATGAACTATGAAATAATTTTATAACTTCAAATGCAGCATTAAAAGATGCATCTTTTATTTTCTCATCTATTATCCCTTGTTCTTCTTGAGGTAGAGATGGAGGTAGAGCCAGAGGCGAAGCTTGAGATGATGCTCGAGTACGAGATGTTGCTTGTGATAAACCAAGTGATTTTTGAATTGGTAAATTATGAAATAAATTTAAAAAATCAACTGTAGATTTTAATTGTTGAGAAGCGTTTTGTGGTGCTATTAGCGGAGCTTGTTGTAATACTGTTGGTTGTTTCATAGCTTTTTCATCTTGTGCTTCTTGTGCTTCTGCATTTTGTCCATCTTTTTTTGGCGAAGCTCGAGATGATGATTGAGGTCGAGATGTTGCTTGTGATAAATCGAGTGATTTTTGAATTGGTAAATTATGAAATAAATTTAAAAAATCAACTGTAGATTTTAATTGTTGAGAAGCGTTTTGTGGTGCTATTAGCGAAGCTTGTTTTAATACTGTTTGTGGCTGTGCTCCTTGCGTTGATGATCTTGTTGTTTCTTCTGAGATTCCGCTTCGTATCTGGTGGTGTTGTTGTTGTGGAGATTGTTGTGATTGTTGTGATTGTTGTGATTGTTGTGATTGTGGTGATTGCAATGAACTGTGAAATAATTTTATAACTTCAAATGCAGCATTAAAAGATGCTTGTGTTTGTGGTGATTTTGAAGATTGCTGGAAAGGAGAAGTCGGCGATGCTGTATCTTCTGTAGTATCTTTTGTAGGATCTTCTGTTGATGTTTTTTGCGATAAAGTAAGTAATTCTGTAAGTGATTTATGTGTGTATAAATTATGAAATAAATTTAAAAAATATAACGATGCTTTTAATTGCGACGAAGCTCCTTGTGGTGCTATTAACGGTACTTGTTGTATTGCTATTAGCGGCGCTACAGATGCTACAGATGCTGCTGATGCTGCTGATGCTTTTTTCGATCCTTGTAGCAATGATGCAGCTGACGATGCAGCTGATGATGCAGCTGACGATGCGGCGGATGATACAGCCGATGCTTTGGATGCTATTTGTGTGAATGCTGCCGTAGCTGTCTTAGCCGCCGTAGCCGTCGTAGCCGTCGTTTGCGAACTATGAATTAAATTTAAAAAATCTAATGCTGCTCTTAATTGCGGCGAAGCTTCTGGTGGTGCTATTAACGGTGCTTGTTTTGAAGGTACTAATGTTTTTTGCTGTGCTGCTTTTGCTGTTTTTGCTGCTGCTGTTTTTGCTGATGTTACTCCTATTGCTGCTTTTACTGTTTTTGCTGCTGTTTCTGTTGCTGCTTTTACTGTTTTTGCTGCTGCTTTTACTGCTTTTACTGTTTTTGCTGCTGTTTCTGCTGCTGCTTTTACTGCTTTTGCTGCTGCTTTTACTGCTGGTGATGCTGTTGTTGATGCTGGTGATGGTTCCGGGTTTACACGGAAATTTGGTTGTTTTAAGGGCATATTTATGCCCTTGTCTTTGTCAATAACTTCTTTTATAAGATTCCAATCTTCAAATGTAATTTGTAATGTATTTTTATTATCTAATATTAGTTTTGTAAATTGTGGTAATTCTCTTATACTTGCAAAATTTCTAAATCCTTTGTTTATTTTGTAAACAAAAATTAAATTTGTATTTGTATATTGATATAATGTATTACTATTACTATCTATTTCGTGTGTATTTTTTTTAGAAATTATTATGATATCTTCGAATGCAACATATATTATAGGTAATATATGTTTTAAATTATAATATCTATTAATTTGAAATACATTTATATTATCATTCCCGTCTACATAAATTAAATAATTATAACTGTTTAAAAGAGAATCATACTTAATATCGTGAGAACCATTTGTGTTTTTATACTGTATAGTTGTATCAGTATCCTCAGGAAAATTTATAGATTTAAAAGAATATAGCTTTTTACCCTCATCTTTACTTTCCATATCTATATTTTTCCTTATTCCTACAGGTGTTTCTACAGGTATTTCTACAGATTTTTGCTGTTCTTGTAAAGAATTAAAAACACCTATTAAATTATTTTTATAAAGAGAAAGAGTACGGTCTATTTCTTCTTGTTCTTCTTTTTTTTGTAAAGAATAAAATACAGTAATTAAATTATTTTTAAAAAGAGAAAGCATATGGTCTCTTTCTTCTTGTTCTTCTTGTATTTGTAAAGAATAAAATAAAGCCGCTAAATTATTTTTAAAAAGAGAGCGCGCACTTTCTCTTTCTTCTTGTTCTTCTTGTATTTTTAAAGAATAAAATACGGCCGCTAAATTATTTTTAAAAAGAGAGCGCGCACTTTCTTCTTCTGCTTCTCGTCGTTGTCGTTCTCTTTCTTCTGCTTTTTGCCGTGCTTCTTCTTCTTCTGCTTCTTTTCGTCTTTGTTCTTCTGCTTTTTGTCGTGCTTCTTCTGCTTCTCTTTGTTCTCGTTGTTGTCGCTCTCTTTCTTCTGCTTCTTTTCGTAGTCTCTCTGCTTCTTCTGCTTTTTGCCGTGCTTCTTCTGCTTCTGCTTTTTGTCGTGCTTCTGCTTCTTCTCGTTGTCTCTCTGCTTCTTCTGCTATTCTTTTTTCTTCTGCTTCTCGTCGTCTTTGTTCTTCTGCTTCTTTTAGTAGTCTCTCTGCTTCTTGTTGTTTTAGTAGTCTCTCTGCTTCTTCTTCTTCTCGTTGTTGTCGCTCTCTTTCTTCTGCTATTCTTTTTTCTTCTGCTTCTTTTCGTAGTCTCTCTGCTTCTGCTTCTCTTTTTTCTTTTTCTTGTAAAGAATTAAATACATTATTAAAATTATTCTTTGTTATTAATAATAAGATATTTTTGGATACTTCTTCTGCAGCTTTTTTTGCAGCTTCATTTGATAATATTACTGCTTCTTCGTATTCTTTCAATATTTTATTATGTTCATTCGATTTTATAGCAGTTGCTAATAGCGTTTCTAAATTTTCTAATTTATCATCTTTATAAGCACAAACACTTTTGTATATATTATATAGCTCTATAGCATTACTATAATCAGCAGAATTCTTTGATGCCCTTTTTATATTATTTTCCAATATTGATAAAAAATCGGTAATCATATCCTTTCCCTTCTTCTTAACCTCGTATTCTTCTTTGAACTGTAGAGCGTTTTTGTTTCTTTCTTGTTCGTTATTTATCTTAGATAATGTTGTAGAATCATTAATTTTAATATCTAACTCAGGATTTATAAGTATATTATATAATAAATTATTAAAAAATTTATTATATAATTCAAGAATATGTTCAATAGGATGTTTATTTTTATCGAAATATGTATTAGAATTTTGTGTATAACCATGATTCCACAATTTAATTTTTTTAATTATAGCAGTTAAATCACCTTCATCATATAAATCAGAATATTTAACATTTCGTAAATTTTTATTTAAATTAATACATATATTTAAAAAATAACAAAATATTCTATATAATATATATATGTGTGTATATTTCAAAGATGCATCTTTGTTTATTTTAACATTATTTACATATTCTAAATTGAGAATACTATATATATTATAATTCCAAATTAATAAAAATTGATTATCATCGCCTGTATTTCGGCTTTGATCTAGTTTAGCTAAATAATATACATAATCTAAATTATAATTATTAGGCGGATTTTGAATTTTATCATCAATAAATGCTATAGATATATTTTCGTTTAATTTTGTAAATAGTTTATTAAGCTTATGTTTCTCTTGTGAAATCTCTTGTGAAATCTCTTGTGAAATCTCTTGTGAAATCTCTCGTGAAATCTCTTCTAAAATTTTATAATATGTAATATCTGTACTATATATATAATTTATGATAGTATATTTTTTACATAATTTTTCTATTTCTCTATCAATAAATACATATTTAGCGTTAGGGTCTTCATTAGTATTTGATCCATTTGGTCTTGGTCTTAATAAAATTTTATTTATAATATTATTATCTATTTTTTTTAAGTTTTGATCGTTATTTGGATTATGAATACTATTTTTATATTTATTTAAAAAACCTTCGTATTTATCTTTTTTAATACCTATTGATGCATCTTGACTACCAAATAAATTTTTTATAAATGTATCTTTTATACTCTCTAAACTCTCTAAATTATATTTATTTTTAACACGCACAGAGCTCATTAATATATTATAATAAAATAAATATATATTTATCGATATGTCTCTTTCAATTTATCAAGAGTAGAATCATATAATTTATTATAATTTGGGTCTTTGAGTTGTATATAAGAAGATTGAAGTTCATCATTAACCTTACTATCATCCTCAGTTATAGAAAATATTGTTAAAAAATATTCGCCTTGATTTGAATTTGAATCAATTTTATTATTTCGTTCATATATAATATTATAAAATGATACATACTTTGTAAGTAAAACATCTATTATGTCGATGGTATATTGTGTGTTTTTTTTAAAAAATACTTTAAAACCGGAATTATCTTTAATAATTACATAATGATTTATAATAATACCACCTCGTTGCGATATAATTCCACCATTATTTAAAAAACCTTTTATTTTTGTACTTATTGAATCATAATCTTTATTAAATATGTATATTTTATTATTTTTTATAATTTCCTTATATGTTTCATCATTAGTATTTAAAACTATATTACTCAAATCTATAGTTGTATTAAATATTCGTGCGTCTTTGTCAACCTTGCCATCAGCACCTTTAATACCATATAAATGCAATTTCACATCTATACTTGGGCCACTGACGCCCCCGCGTATTTTTTGCAGTATATAGACACCCTTGTATTTTTTAATAGGATAATATTTATTTTTATCTCTAATATATTTTTTATTATTTTCATCAATATATATATATTTCCTATCACCAGAAACAGTATCTATATGAGAACGCACATACATATTATATAATCTATTATTATATAATATAATAAAATATAATAAC
>Ga0209107_10002102_pt1 | contig 11081 bp, 13 predicted proteins | sample LakErihyJuly2011_2_FD_187460 | JGI IMG/M metagenome (GOLD analysis project Ga0209107, IMG submission 187460) | Freshwater microbial communities from dead zone in Lake Erie, Canada - CCB hypolimnion July 2011 (SPAdes) (version 2) | ecosystem: Environmental > Aquatic > Freshwater > Lentic >... | reverse complement strand
GTCAGGAATGACCTGGGAAACATCTTTGGGGTGGGCTATCTGGCTGGCACTAAGATGTATGTGATAGCTGTCCGGCAGGGTAAGCTGCAACGCAGACTTAACCACTTTATGCGGATTGCTCTTAATAAGGCCAACAATGGCCAGAAACCCACCTAAACTTTATGGCCTCAAAATCACCACTTAACATCACTGAAGACGCACTGACAGCTGCCCTGGTAGCTGAAGCCAGCCTGGCTGCTTACCATATCACCAAGGGGCAGACATCTGAAGAGCTTGTGCTGCCCAGCATTGTGGTCAGCTGTGAGTCTGCCAGCTACCCACAGGGGCTTGCCCAGGGCTTGGGCAATTATGTCTGCAAGGTGAGTGTTGGCATCTTCACCCAGATTGATGACCAGACCCTGACAGATCACAGGACAGCTGCCCAGGATGTGATGGGGACTCTCAATGACCTTGTGACCATCAAGGCTTCCTTTGCCACCCTAGGTGATGGTTATTGCTATGACTGCACCCAGACTGATCTGACTGAAGGCCGGGGTGACAGGTGCTTTATGACTACCTTGACCTTTGATGTCTTGATGGTGCTTCCGGCTGTTTGACTCAGGGTGCATAGTTAAAGACTTTCTATGGCCACTACTACCAAGGGCACAGCCCACATTTATGGCATCAATGGTTCAGTGACTGGGCTGACCGTCCAAAGCTACACAGTGGGCAAGTCCTGGGCAAATGCTGATGAAGTCACCAATTCCTCTGGTGTGGTTATTGGTGTCCGTTATTCTGATGAACGCACTTCCCTGAGTGTTGAAGGTCTTGTGCCCACCACCTATTCTGGCACGATTGGCAGTGACCTTACCTTCACAGGTAATGGCATTGCTTTCTCTGGACATATCACAGCCATTGAAGAGCGTGGTGAAGCAAAAGGCTTTATGCGTATCTCCATCACTGCTGTGGACTTTGAAGGTATTGCCTAAGGTCTGATTGACCTAGGTAATGATCCTGGTTAAGCCTGAGTGATGGCTGACCAGCGTTTCATCAATGCTTTCCTAACCCCTGCCAGGACACTAATCTGTGGCCGGAAGCTCAAGCCCTTCTGCTTGAAGCACAGACTATTCCTTGAAGGGATAGACAGCCCCTTCAGTAAGGATGGCCAGGAGATCACACCACAAGACCTGGTGATTGCCCTGAAGATTTGCAGTGATGAGGCCATTGGGACACCCACCCTGGCCGACATCTGGCTTGGCTTCCGGCTTCAAGTGTCAAAGGACTATTTCCAGAGAGCTGCAAAAGCCTTTGTCCGGCACATAGACACCCAGGCCAATTACCCTAAATTCTGGGAAAGGACTGACAGGAAAAGCTATGGGACAGCCCAAGTCCCCTGGCAGCTGACAGTGGTGGCCAATCTTGTGTCCAATGGGCTTGGTTATGCTGAAGCCCTGACAATGCCAGAGGCAAAAGCTATCTGGCTTTCCGCAGTCTTCAGCATCAATGCTGGGGCTAAGATTGAAATTTTGACCACTGATGATGAGGCACTGATTGACGAAATGGCAAAATTAGGAGCACCAGACACCAATGGCAAATGACCTAGAATTTACAATTTCAGCCAAGGATCAGGCTTCAAGGGCTGTTGAAACAGTCCAAAAGAAACTGAAGAATTTTGGCAGTGACCTGGCCAAGATGGCCTTAGGTTTCGCAGCCCCACTTGCCCTGGCACAGATGGCCTTCAGTGCCATTGGTGATGCCATTGCAGAGCACAAGAAAAAGGTGCAAGAAGCCATTGATAACACAGCAGAGCTGGCCAATAAGTCAGCTGATCTGGGTGTGTCTGTGGAGGTTTATCAGAAGCTTTCAACAGCAGCTGACGCAGCCGGGATGTCCATTGATAAGGTGGCCAAGGCTTACACAGAAATGCAGAAGCTTTTGGATGGGGTTGTGGGTGGTGGCACTGACACAGCCAAGATGCTGGAAGTCCTGGGTTTTGCAGCTGATGACATTGCCAAGGGATTGGTGAAGCCAATGGATGTCATTGAGAAGCTTGGGGCTGCTATGCTTGGGGCTAAGGATGACACCACTGCAATGAAGATTGCCACTGCTGTCCTGGGTGAGACTCTGGCCAAGGACTTGATGCCACAGCTCAAGGCTGCAAAAGATTTGGCTGGTGGCTTTGCTGAAGAGTCTGGGATCACTGCTGAAGAAGCTGACTTGATCAGGCAAAAAAAGATTAAGGCAACGCAGAAGAAAAACAGAGAAGAAGCAAACCTTGCCAGGCAGGAAGCTGCTAAAGAATTTCTCACCACTGACCCAGAAGGTCAAAAGATTATTGCCAAGAAACAAGCTGAAGCTGCTAGGACTGCAAATGCTGGTGGTGCAGCAGTAGTCCTTGGAACAGAAACAATTGCTGGAATGAAGGATGTTCAAGATGAAGTGATGCAAATCCTTAAAGCTAGGGCAGCTGCTGAAAAGGAAAGGCTACGGATTGCCAATGATGCCAAGGCCAATGATATTATTGTGGCTGCTGAAGCCCTGGCTGCTGAGAAGGAAGCCCAAGACTTTGCTGACAAAGCCATTGCTGATGCAATGACCCAGGCTGAAAAGGATGACAAGAAAGCTAGGGAAGACTCTGCCAAGGCTGGAGAAAAGGCCAAGGCTGATGCCCAGAAGTCTGCTGAGGATGCAGATAAAGCTAAAAAGAAAGCAGCTGAAGACAAGGCAGAGGCAGACAGGAAAGCCCTTGGTGATGCCCTGGACGCAGATGAGAAAGCTAAAACCGGGGACAGCAAGATGACCTTGAGCAGCTTGCGGGAAATTGGTGGTGGCCTGGCAGGGGAAGCCATTGTCAATTCAATGGACTTGGATCGCCAGATGCTGGACATCAATCAGAAGATGTTGATTGAATTACAGAAGCTCAATGTGAATACCCTTCCGGCTGTTCCCACTTCTACTGACTTTACTAAACTCACCACCACAGCTTAACCAATGGCTAAACTTATCAAGAAGGGGTCACTGAGCACCTTACAGCTTCAGCCGGATTTTGTCATTGAGCAGGATGGCTTTGGCTTACTGACATCCAAACTGACCTTCAAGGGTGAGGCTTCTAGCCTTGGCAGTATTCCCAAGTCTGGTGAAGCTCATCCTATTGATGGCCGTTTGAAGTGCCATAGATCATCTTACACAATTAACAGGGCTGGCCTTGCCACCATTACTTCTGATTATGTGGGAATTGAGACAGCAGACAGGACACGCATCCAGATCAAGGGCAACATCGTGACCAGCACCCAGCCCATCCAGACCCACCCGGATTTTCTAAAGACACTTAAAGCCCTGGGCTGGTCTTCACAAAATCAAGCCTTCCTTGAAACCAATGCCCAGGCAGTGCAATCAGCTCTTGTGGGCATCAGGTTTTTCCTATCTGCGGACACCCAGATCACTGCCACTTATTACACATCATTGAAGTCAGAGGTAAATGATGGGGTCAATATGGTGGGCAAAACATTTCAGAAGATGCCTGGGATGGAAGATGTAGTGTTGCCAACTGGGAACATTAAAATGTCTGCCTTTCACGACAGGTTTGCAATGATCACCGGATTGTCTTATGAAAAATTTGCCCACCTTTACAAAGTGGATTTCACAATCCGCATCAGCCCTGGTGGTTATCACAATAAGGTTTATCAAAAGCATAACTGATTATGATCACCCAGGGGGTAGGATACACCTTTCAGAATTCACCCGGTGGCCAAAGCCTGGTCATTGATCCACCCACACCCCTGAAGCGGGATGGTGCTTTTTATGTCTATGAAGACACCACTGCTGATGGTGTGGCTGTGATCAGGATAAATGCTGGGACTTTTAATAATACCTTCCCCACAGTGAATGGAGTCCAGGCTGGCTTGCCCACTGCCTATTTACCAAGGCCATCTGCCACATCAATTGTGGTGCTGACAGCCCCTGCATCCCAAACTTCCAATGCTCCTTTCCCAAGTGACACCCCTACCATTACAATGGTAAGTGGCACAAATGTGCCAGCAGCCACAGCCACCACAGCAAAGGTGGCCATTGCCAAGATTGTGGCCACCCCGGTGGAAGGCAGTGCAGTCCCTGTGCTGGAGATCACCCAGCTGATTTCCGGCAGCATCTGGGGTGAAAGATATTCTTGCGGAAGCCAGCTAGATTATTGGTTTAGCCAAATCTAAAAAATGACCACCAGGATTTGCTTTGGCATCCCGCACCGGGTGGGTGCTTGTGCCTGTCAGATTGGCAAAGGCAGGGAAGACATTGGGGTGGTGGCAGCTACGGAAACCACTTCAGATTTTCAAAATGTGGTGGCCAATAAGCCCATCCTTCCAGGCCATACCATTTCCGCAGTGGCCTACACAGACACGGTGGCAGGGGATGGGAAAAATGATGGAGTGAGCAGCTTAGCCACATCCATCAGATGCTGGCCAAATTACCCAAAGCATTTAGGGGAAGGTGACCTTGACCCTGTTTTGATTTACAAGGTGAAAGGGGATGTGGCCAATGGAGTCTTGGGGTCTTTCCCCAAGATCACCATAACAATGAGGCCACTGAAGACTGTGCTGGATTATTCCTATGCAGGAAACTTTAACCCATCCGGCCAAGGGGAAATTGGTTATGAGTCCCAAGGTGGGGCTGGTGACACCATCACCTTAAACCATTTCAAGCCATCCAATGCCATCCCCTGGCAGACCTATTTTACTGATGGTGGGACACAGCAGCAAGCAGCCTATGATCTCAATGCCATAGAATTTGAAACTTATGTGCAAGACACAATGAGTGGTGGCACAACGGTCACCCTGGCTGAAACGCATTATTTCAAAAGTGAAGACAGGCCACCCAATGAGCCAACACCCTTTGAGCCATTGTCTGGGCAAGAGCTTGATGTGACCTTCCACCCCAATCTTCCTTCACTTCCTTCTTTTGATTTTGGTAGGAATGAGTCCATTGATTTCCGTTATTTTTACCCATCAAATTATCTGACAAAATATGGTGCTTTGACTATGCCAACAGGATCACCTGTGGCACTTCCGGCAGTGGAATATGATGGCTCACAGGTTCACCCAGCCATCCCTCAGGGGATTTGGCAATGGCAGACCATAACCCAGCTTGATCCTAGCTATCAACCACCAGACCCAAACCCCATTTTCCCACCACCTACTTCTGATATTTTCATTTCCTCTGCTGCATCAATCAGGGAAGGGATTGCCCCAGTGATTAAGGGCTGGTATTGGGATAGCTCCACCCCACCCACCAATGGCTGGGAAGGCTTGTTCACTTCTAATTCATTCAAGATGTTGAAACAAGTCCGCAAGAGATACCCCTTCAGCTTCTTGGCCAAGGAAAACCGCACAGAGACTTATGAAGTGATAGACCATTTGGAAGGCAATCAGATGCTAAGTGACAATAACCAAAGCCCTGCCACAGCTTACATAGACCGATCTCCGGCCACCTACTCACAGTCAGTTGAAAATGAAAGCACCTTCCAGGCCATTGCTTGGTGGAGGATGGAAATCACAGCCACCTTGTGTGGATGGAATAGCAAAAAGACTTTCAACCCAAACCCACCACCAGGGCAGCCCAATATCACAATTGTGGGTGCTACCATCAAAGGGGTGATCAAACTAAAGATGAAAGCCTTACAGCCATCCATTTCTGAACAAGGGCTTTATTCAAATGCTTTGATTACAAATCAATTCAGCACACCCCTTCACGGAGTCACCCCAAGCTTTGTCTTCAGGTGTGTGGCTGAAGAATATTTTGATGAAGACTTCATCCAAAGATATGTCATCACAGAATATGATGCAGGGGAAATCCCTTGGGAAGTGACCTTGAATGAAGAAAATTCCATAGACAAGCCCAAGGAATTTTTTGACTTTCCTCTGACTTCTGGTGCAGAGCTACCAGGTGGAAGCCCTGGTGGGGATGGATCAGTTCCGGAGAATTCTGTGGTGTATGTGTCTGACTTCATTGTGACTGAGGTAATCCTGCCTTAACACAGCCCATTTGACCTTTCTGCAATTTTGAAACCCAAGCCTTTATGCCCCTGCCTTCTGCAATAAAACTATTCATTGACCCCAAGCTGGGGCTGGCCTTTGGCAATTTCGCTGGAAGCTCACAGATCAGCAATCCCACCTTTACCCTGGGTGACACAGCTGGCATTGAAATCTATTTGGTGGAAAACACCCAAGTGGCCACCTATCCCCGGCAGGAGCTGGTCTTTCCTGCCAGCCCTGGCATTAAGGTGGCCATTGGTGCAATTGATGAAAGCCCCACAGCTGGCACTTGGGTGCTGGCCTATGGTGGCAACACCACTTCTGCCCTGGCTTACAATGTAACAGCTGCCCTGGTGCAGACTGCACTCAATGCCCTGGCCAGCATCACAGCTGCTGGTGGTGTGACCGTTTCCAAGATTGGGGAAAATTACAACATTGCCTTCAACACAGCCGGAGTCCGCACAGAGCTGACCACTGATGGGTCTTCCCTCATTCCCTTGTCCACAGCAGCTGTGGCCACTCTCCAGGCTGGCACAGTCAGCAAGCCCCAGATCAGCTTGGTGCATCTTCAACGCACTGTGGCCGGACTTGCCACCACCTTCACCCAGACGACAGCCAGCCAGATCACGGTGGCAAGCCTAGCAGCCTGGGATGGTAGCAAGGCCAGCTTCCGTGTCAGCATCAGCCCTGACCCTAAGGGTGGCACATTCACCCTGAGCTTTGATGCCCAGACAGGTGATGATGTCAGCACTGCCTCAATCAATGTGGGTGCTTCTGCCTTGGATGTGCAAAACGCACTGAACATTAATTCCTTGGCTGACAAGGTGACAGTGACCCAGGTGGGTGCTTATGCTTATGACATCAATGTGGCCGTCCAGCCTGGCACTCTTGGCCTGACAGCCAATGATGCTGGTCTGCTTTCATTCTCCGGCTTTAAAGGTGACCTGTCCTTAAACACAGCTGAGGCCATCAGTCTTCTGGATGGTGCTGAGTCTGTGGCCACCACCCTGGAAGTGGAGATCACATCTGACAGCAAGACCCTGACCCTGTTGCAAATCCCCTGTGTGCTGAAAAACGCAGTGATTGATGTGGGTGCAATTGATCCACTAGTGCTGGACACCTATCTTTCCCAGACCACAGCTGATGGCCGTTATCTCCGGCAGTCCAACAATCTTTCTGATGTTGGCAGTGCCAGCACAGCCAGGACAAATCTGGCAGTCTATTCCACCAGCCAGGTGGACACAGCCCTGGCACTGAAGGCTGATGACACTGACTTGGCACTGAAGGCTGACTTATTTGAACCTGTCTTCAGTGGGAAAATCCAGACACCCACAATCAAAAACATTCTCAATGCTGATCTGGTCATTGACTCTTACAATGACACAGGAGCTGGCACACATTATCTGCACAAATTCACACCCCTTGATGGCAAGTTTGTCTTGGCCACAAATGGTGGTGGACTGACCTTTGGTGATGGCACAACGCAGACCACAGCTTTCACAGGGGTAGCAGCTACCACCTGGGGATCAATCACAGGGACTTTGGCCAGCCAGACTGACCTTGCCAATTCTCTAGCAGACAAAGCCAATCTGGCCGGGGCTGCTTTCACAGGGAATGTGACCAGCACAGGCCGGATGGCAATTGGTGGTGGCCTGGCCAACAACGCAGCCAACAAGCTGGCCATTTATGATGGCAACATTGTCTTCAGCACAGGCTTTGGCCTAGCCTTTGGTGATGGCACTACGCAGACCACAGCTGCCAGCACTCCAGACCTTTCTGGGTATGCACTGAAGTCTGGCACTACATTCACAGGCAAAGCAAACTTCACATCTGTCTCTGGTGCAGCTGGCCTGAACATTGGGATTGGTGGCACAAACACTTCTGCCACCACAGCTGGTGACCTTTGGATCACCACAGGTGGGGCAAACATTAATTTCAGGGATGGCACAGGGGCTTGGAAGGTTTTAGCTTCCTTGCAAAATGGTAATGTCTTCTCTGCTGTTCAGACTGTCAATGTCACCAGCACCAGCCCTGCCCTAAGGATCACCCAGCAGGGCACAGGGTCTTCCCTGGTGGTGGAAGATAGTGTCACCCCTGATGGTGATGCACTCATTGTGGATGCCAATGGAAACCTTGGCCTTGGGGTCAGCAATAATCCCGGCAGCATCTGGACAGGTAGCACCTACAAACTGGAAGTAAATGGTGCAGCTTATGTTTCCAATGGACTCACAGTGGCAGGTGGGGTTATCATTAATAATTCAGGGCTGGATGTGGGTGGTGGCATTTCCTTCAATGATTTTTCTTATCTGAGCCAGGGAAGCCTGACCCTTGGCGGGATGATCACACAAAACACAGTGATGACAGGAAGCCTGTCACATTCAGATTATCCCTTGGAAATACATTTCAAGCTGTCCGGCAATATGTATGCAGTGCCAGCTAGGCAGATTGTCTAAGCTTTTAAACCTATGTCCTACATCCTCACATTCCTAGCTGGCCTTCTCTGTGGTCTGCTAATCTTCCGCAAGAATTCTGCCAAGCTCCAGGGTCTAGAAGCCAAGGCCAAGCAGACCTTGGACAGCCTAAAGAAGTAAGCCAATGAGACTTGCACTGCTTGCACTCTTGCTGGCCGGGTGCACTAAGTCCGCAGTGCCCACCCCTGATCCTCAGCCAGAGCCAGGGGAACAGGCCACCCAGAGCTTTGGCCAGAAGCAAGACAGGGCTGACCAGAAGATAAGTGCCAGCATCACAGCTGCCAGGGAAGCCATCCCCACAAACCCAGCCGGAGCTGATAAGGAATTGGAAGTGGCACAGTCCTTTCTTCCTGCCCCTGCCCCTGAGGAAGTGGCTCTGTCCCGGCAGAGGATCAGCAAGAATGACACAAAGGAATTTCAAGAAGCCCAGGCCAAGGGCAAGGAGCTGGCAGCTGAGTTAGAAAATCTGTGGGGCAAGATGGAAGCCCAGCAAGCCAAGTCCACCAAGGACATTGCAGAGCTGAAGCAGCAGCTGATAGATAAGCACCTTGCCCTGGAACAAGCCAGGAAGGACAAGGCCAGCACAATGCTCAGCCTGGTGGGTGCTGGCATCCTAGCAGTGGGCACTCTGCTGGTGGCTTTCGGCCACTTCATTGGCATTGGCAAATTCAATGCAGCCCTGGTGATCCTCTGTGGGATTGCCACAGTCAGTCTGCCTTGGGTGTTTGACTCATCCTATTTCCCTTGGGTGGTGGGTGTCACCCTGGCTGTCATTGCCATTGAAGTCTCTGTGGTGCTCTGGAGGAAGATGACTGCCAAGCCTGTGGAATGTCCGGCCATCCAAGACCACAGCCCTGAGGATCAACCCAAGTGAGTGCTGCCCCTGCATCCGGCCTAGAGGCTGTGACATCTGATGAGGCTGTGAGGCAGGGCATTGTGGCCACTTGCCTTGGGATGGCTGCAATGATTGCCAGGCTTCTGATGAGCACTGAGAAGGAGAGCATTGGCTACATTGTCCGCAGCTCAATCACTGCTGGGGTCACTGCCTATTTCGTTAATTTTGTGGCCAAGGACTATGGCCTGGGTGAAGGACTCAGGGTGGGTGTCTGTGGTGTGGCTGGCTTTGCTTCCCCGGAAATCCTAAACAGTGGCTTGTCTTTCATCAAAGCCAAGATGGCTGCTAAGGTGCAGGAAGCAGAGGCCAAGGTGAAGGGTGGCAAACTGAGCAGACCCAGGAAAGGATCAAAGCGTGGCAAGTGACAAGGCCAAGGCTGCTGACTTCAATCCCCATAATCTTTTGGTGGCTGTGGTGGGGTGCATCCTCATCAGCAGCCTGGCCAGCCTCACTGTCTATCTGACTTGTGACCTAATCATTAAGAGTCTCAGGAGCACTGATGCAATGGTGATGCTGATCACTGACATCCCCGGCAGGGGCATTGCCTCTGATGATGTGAACCTTGAGAGGAATTTGAACAGTGCCACAGCTGCCTTGATGGCTTGCAAGGACATTGCCCTGGGTCTGGCCATCAGCTGCGGACTCATCTTCACTGCCCTGGTGCTGAAGTGGGCTGGGCTTACCAAGCACACAAGCCGGAAGGGCTGACCATTATGGCCAAGACTAAAAAGAAATTTCGGGTGGTGGAAACTGACCTGACCAGGGAAGATTGCTGGGGTGAGGCAGAGCCATTGGGTGGCAATCGGTTTGAGCTGCGGATTGATCCTGCCCACAAGTCAGAGAGAAGCCGGATGAATACCCTGGTGCACGAAGCTTTGCATATTGGGGATATGGACAAGCTAAGTGAAACCAAGGTCAGACACCTGACTGCTGTGATTGTGGAAGCCCTTTGGCGGGAAGGTTACAGAAGGGTCAGGCTTTAGGGCTTGCCAGGGGGTGGCTGGCTGGGTGGGCTTCCAGACCCCTATGCCACCCAGACCCAGGCCAAGAGCCAAGCCCACCCTAAAGAAGCCCCATAAGGGCAGGGAAGGGGTAAAGAAGGGGCAGTCCTGGGTGGAGGGAAGCCAAGCTGGCTTGGCTGAAGGGAAGGCAGGGGGTGAGGCTGGGCTGGAGGATCAACAGGTGGGGAAACAATTGTTTGAAATAATCGTTTGACAGGTGGGGTGGGATGCCTGATGGTGGGTGAGTAATCCAAACCTAATCACACACACCTATGACAACCGCATCCCACACCCAGCTCAGCAAACTCACCTTGAAGTCTTTTAAGACTGTCCGGTGGATGTCTGAGGAAACGATCTGCTTCACTGCCACTGTCCTGCTGGATGGTAAGGTGATTGGCACTGCCAGCAATGAAGGCCACGGTGGCTGCACCTTTGTCCGCTTTGAAGGTGCAAACCGTTTTGAGAATGAAGCACTTGCTGAAGCCTTTGCCAAGTCCATCAATCCTTCTGACATCAAGGGCTGGGAATTCCTTACTGATGGTTTCACCTTTGATGTCCTTGTGGACATCTTGGTGGAGAAGGAAGAGAAGAAGAAGGAAGACTTAAAGACAGTGAAGAAGGTGAAGAAGGACTGCTTGGATAAGGTCATCTTCCTCAAGTCTGGTGCTGACCCCAAGCAGGGTTATTCCCTCCTGCGTTGTGGCTCTGCCAA
>Ga0209107_10002101_pt1 | contig 11083 bp, 13 predicted proteins | sample LakErihyJuly2011_2_FD_187460 | JGI IMG/M metagenome (GOLD analysis project Ga0209107, IMG submission 187460) | Freshwater microbial communities from dead zone in Lake Erie, Canada - CCB hypolimnion July 2011 (SPAdes) (version 2) | ecosystem: Environmental > Aquatic > Freshwater > Lentic >... | reverse complement strand
TTGAACGTTCCATATATCATAAAATATGGAATTGTTGTATTTTTCGCACTAACATGGCGGTTATTTTATTATTCTCCGAACTCATACAAATATTATAAGGCAAGCAAACTCAATTACACTATGAAAGATGAAGATTATAAACAGATGACACTTGCAGGGGCAATTACGAATGAATGGCCAAAGTGGATAAGTAAATTAGAGTACTTTACGTTAGTATTATTCCCTATTATTCTTTATCGTATACTCTGTTTTGCTCCAATATATTATTTCCATATCTATTTTCCTACTATTTTTACCATTCACCATTTACATAACGTTATCATGAATTACGTTCTTGCGGATCTTTTTTGCAACATGCATACATTCGCGATTATTGTCCCGAATCACGCTGGAAGTGATATGTATTTATATCGAACACCGGTAACTGCAAAAAGTGACGAGTGGCTCCTCCGCCAATGTATTTCATCGACGAATTATACCCTGGGTAACAATATTGTCGACTATTTACAAGGATGGTTAAATTACCAAATTGAACATCATCTCTTTCCGGATTTGTCGGCGTATGAATACCAGGTCATTCATAAGGATGTCGAAGGGGTATGTAAAAAACATGGAGTTCCTTATGTGTGTGAAAATGTGTTTATCCGTATTTGGAAGACGGTGAAGATTATGACAGGTCAGGAAAGTATTCCTTATTATGAAGGGAGTGAATTGGAGAAGTATGTGAATGAAATTATTTCGACTGATTAAATGAGTTATTGTATATAATTTATTATACGCCTAATGAGTATTATAATAAATCATAAAAAGAATGAATCCGACCATATTATTAACGCTAATGATCGCCGCATATATCGCACCAGTTGCATTTGTTTATTACAAATACACTACCGCCACCACCGCAAGAAGCATCTCAAGTATCATTACAAGTCAAGAACCCTTTTTCAACAACATTGCGCCTCTATTCCAAACCAGATATTTTATCGCAGGATTCATGCTTATTATGACGGGGTTTACCGTGATGTACGAGTATCAGCGATGCATCAAACATGTGAGTTCGCAAATATGGTGGTCATTAACCTCGATCGCAGTTCTTTTGATAGGTATTTTCGGTGTTATTTTTATTCCAGAATATAACCCGGTTCATTATATCTTTGCTGCGGCAGCGTTCTTCGCGATTGTCGGGTTTATGACCGGGCATACATTCTGCGCCAGCATCGCTGCCGACATCAACGACATTCTCCGTATCCTACTTTACGCGCAAATCCTATTTATGGTCGTTACCGTTATCGGCGTTCTTCAAGACGCGGCAATATTTACGATTGAAGCGCTATTTCTCCTGAATTTCGCGGTGTTTTATTTATATCTTCATTATCATACTTTCTGCATCTCGTGTTAAATAAAGAGCAAATAATATTTTTTTTAAAATGTATATATTATAAAATAAATTTTTAAATGTGTAAAAGTTTTGAAACATCTCTTTCAACATTTGTCTTTTCGTTCGTATGTATTTGTATGTCTATAAATATATGTAAAACGAAGGAAGTGTATTTTGCTGCTATATTTATTTTAACATTTTCACTTGTGCAATTGATAGATGCTGGTATATGGTGGAGCCTTCGAAGTGATAAAAATAAACAAATAAATATTATTTTGTCGCGGTACGCTATACCAATTGTATTATCATTAGAATTGTTAGTAAGTTATTTTGGAATTAAATACACGTTTGGATGGAGTAATTATTACTTTGAATATGGACTAATAATATTTGTAACCTATATTTTAGTTTCTTGGATTTTATTTTTTTGTAATCGCGATAGTAAAAATACATATATTGGCGCTACATTGCCTTATAATGATGGTTATTTGCACTGGTGTGGAGTTAATATATATCCAATATTTCGTATATTATTCATTTTATTTTTATTATTACCAATTGTATTTGGAATACCGAAAAATTATGCCCTATTTAAATATATAATTATAGTTCCTTTGTTAATTTCATTTATTATGAATTATTTTAATGTTACATTTGGGGCGCGTTGGTGCTGGTCTTCTAATATAGCATCTGTCTTTCTATTACTATATACAATTTATATGAAATTTATGTAAAGTATTTTTATGGTCGTTACCGTTATCTGCGTTCTTCAAGACGCGGCAATATTTACGATTGAGGCGCTATTTCTCCTGAATTTCGCGGTGTTTTATTTATATCTTCATTATCATACTTTCTGCATCTCGTGTTCGCATTCAGGCGCGGCGTCTATCATCTCTCGATGTTCTAGATTTGCACCTACCCGATAATCCCGAATATATTGATACAGTAAGAGTCCACCGGACGCCCCCAAAAACAACAAAGAAACGCCGATGATCGCATCAAACGGTTCTTTGAACCAAACAAACGAATACGTCAACTGAATGACACGACGCATGATATCTAATCCGCTAAGCAAGATATTGGCCGGAATCACGCGTTGTTGGTTATTCAGAATGTAGATTTTATTGAACATGTAGAGTTGTAACCCAAATGCAATAAAGAAGTACATGGTGATCGCGCTTGCATTTATAGGTGGAGGGTATTTCGTCGTGTAGAACACGGCCCAAGGTGCCGCGAGGAGGAAATACGTGCTTTGAAATATGATTTGAAAATCGATATTCGACATCACGTCGCCGTATCGATTCATTGAATACTCAATCACATTATTATACGTCGAGTTCAAAAAGCAGGATATGAAGACAATGATGATATTTTGAATGACATTTTGCGCGCGCGTGTCAGCGTTCGCCTGGTAATAAAATATGTATTGTAGAGATGACAGAACATGCGCGACAACCAATGATCCGCAACTGAGATAATACAGTCGAGTTATCGGTTTTTTAAGGAGGTACTTGAACCACGGTATATTGAAAATAATGAATCCCGACCGTAGTATTGTATAGTAACTCAGTGTTATCGTGTTCAATGCGTAAAATACGAATACGGTTTCTACGGTATACAAAACTCCAGTTATGATCGGGTATTTCAAAACATGGCGTCGTTCTGGCGCCAAATAGGATTTGATCTGCGTCAATGAAAATTTACGAATGAAGAAACAACTATAGAATGGGGTAAATAAAAGACTCAGAAAGACATTGAACCATTCGTTCTTGTAGTCATAATTGTTTGTGATATACTTCATACAGATGAGATACTCGGTCAATGTTCCTACAAATAATATCGAATTCAGAATAAGCAACCAGGTCATGAACAGTAAGTAACCACCTTAGATCGTTTATTATTACTTATTATACAATAATTACATCTATATCCGTATCCGGATCCGTATACCGATATAAAACTATCACGCGATATTATACATACTACTTGCTCATCTACTCGTCATGTCAAAAAATAGATACAGCAGTCCCGAACAAAAAACGCCAGATTGCCAAGACTGGACTACAGTCACGTTAGGTAAACCAAAGAAACAAGACTCTGCAGCGTCAAATACCATGAAGACACATACTACAAACCCCGCAAATTCAGCGTCTGCCGTTGTGGCCGCGACTAGTTCCGGCGGCGGCGGCGACGACACAAAAAAGACCAAGTACATCGCGAAGGTCACCAGTGACGCTGTCAGAACCGCGCGATGCGAAAAGAAACTTACCCAAAAAGAACTGGCGCAAAAATGCAATATGGACGTTTCCATTGTTGCGGAGATCGAACGCGGCAGCAATTGCGTCTACAATGCAACTCATGTGAATAAAATCCAGACAATTTTAGGTGTAAAGATCCCGAGGGCGTAATGAAGTATACGAGTGTGTATACGAGTATACGAGTATATAAAATTGAACCGAAATAAATAAATATAATCCGATATTATAAAATATATACTACTGTCATATCAATGACGACGCATCAAGACACCGGAAAATATCGAACCAATACGCACGACCAGTTTTATACAAGCGAACATGTTGCAAAGAAATGCGTTCAAAAGATTATCGCAACCGTGAGTGATTGCCACAATAGAATGCAACCTGACGAATATGTGTGGATTGAACCCTCCGCGGGTGCAGGAGCGTTTTTACGCCAACTACCGCCATCCTTTACAAAAATCGGTTTGGATATTGATCCTAAAAGCGTGGATATCATACAACAAGACTACCATACATGGAATCCGGAACGCGCCTTAGCAGCCACACTTCTGAAAAAGAATGGCGTCATCGTGTTTGGCAACCCCCCATTCGGAAAGCAATCCTCATTCGCCAAGGCGTTTATCGCGAAAAGTTGCTCATTTGCGAATATTATTGCGTTTATTCTACCAAAGTCATTTACAAAACCGAGTATGTATAATGCATTTCATCCGCGTTTTCATCTGATATACAATGAAGAACTTGAAAAGAATGCGTTTCTATTAAACGGGGATGCATATGACGTTCCGTGTGTATTTCAAATATGGGAGAAAAATGCAACTGATCGACCCAAAGAAGAAAAAGTAGCGCCCGTCGGGTTTGAGTATGTCGCGCCGACTCCGACGCCGACGCCGACCCCGACTACGTTCGCACTACGACGTGTGGGAGGTCTCGCTGGAAAGTGTTACCCGGTTGTTAGTGACGTCCATAGAAGCGCCCAGTCCCATTACTTCATCCGGTTCAATGAATCGGCAGTCCCTGTGAAATATCACGCTCAAATTTTAGAAAGAGTAAATAAACATACATTCCCGAGTAATACAGTTGGACCGCGAAGTCTTTCAAAATCAGAGGTGAATGTAGTGCTCAACCATATTATTGCGGAGGCGACGGCAGCGCCGTAATCTTCTTCTTCTTCAATTTCCTGCGTCCAGAAACCATCTGTGATGATATAACCCCGCCACGAAATGCGTTTGTTTCGCTCCGTTCAACCAATCTCTCGGGGTGTTTTGTTATAAACTTTTGAAATTGATTGAATGAGCACTGGAGACGCGATTGTGAACTGTCACATTTGATATTCAGATATATCGCGCCACATTGCGCTTGTAATGCGTCGCGTAGCGCATACATGGTTGCGTGCTCTTCACCGGTCGGTTTTCTTTTTTGTGGGACGGATTTTACGAGGGCGTCAAGTTCCTCGAGTTGTGCACGAGTCACCACCCCGAATAACTCTGCGCGTGAATTTGTTAAGTCCACCTCGATGATATATCTTACAATTTTACACTGTGTTACATCACATTGCGCATAATGAATCACCGTCAAATGTAACGGTGCACTGCTGCCACCGCCGCCGCTGCCGCCGCCGCCGTCGATCTCATGATGCGCCGCGGATACCTCGTCAAATACGCGTAAACAGTCTCCCATACAAACCGTATTCAGAGAACCAGTTGTTTTGACGGAAATGTCGCAGTTTTCATTCAAACGGTTGAATTTTCCGGGTAAGTCCATTTTACTATTGTATTTGATTCCCTTCATCTCTTCCAGTGTAGCGCCGTATACATTGATGCAGATCTCCTTTTCCCATTTGAATCCGTGTGATTGAACTTCCGTCGTCATTCGAATGAATAGAATAGAATAGAAGCAGTGCCAATACTTTTATACATTTATCTATAAAAGTATTTCAATTTATTTACATGTAAATAAAAACTGGAGGATGTAATTATTTCTTATTACCCTCGAAATACAATGAAGCGTTCTTCGGCAATACCTTCTTGTGTGAGAAACGCTGCAATTTCAGAAGAATAACTGCCTTGCACAACGATGAAATCCTTACCGGTGTCTTTATCTTTTGCAATATGACCACCGCATGAAAGAACATCTTTACTCTTGAGTTTCTTTAGTATTTTGACAAGATTAAACTTATCTGGGATACCTTCTATTTTTGTTATTGTCTTTTTTCCTCGATGAACACTAATCATTATTTTACGCCCGAATCCGTCGTCATCGTGACCGTCACTGCTGCCAGGATGGGTGATTGTGGCAATATTCAGCGGCACAATGTTGGATAATACAATAGTTGGGGATGCATTTTTGGTAGCAGTAGCAGTAGTAGCGGCGCTAACTGACATAACTTCTTGTAATATATGTAATAATATATGTAATAATATGTTTAATTCAATTCAATTCAATTATATATAATAAACAAAAAGAAACTTAAATATTCTAACTAGTAGTAATACATATTAACAAAGGAAATGGGTAAAAATAAGAACCATAAGAAATCGGGTAATAAATCTAAACATTCAGGTTCCACTAAGGACAATAAGAAAACGGTTAAGATTGCGGATGTTTCGCCGGAGTTTCAGACAATTATTCTCGATTTTCTGCGCGATATTGATTGTTCGTTCCCTGAGTATCGCGAGGTCCTTGAGAAGTATTTAGGGTATTCGCATGAGATGAAACCGATGCCGGATGAGTTATATATTGAGTTGTATTCACATTGTCGAGAGATATATCCGGTTAAGTTTTTTGATATTCTTTACAAGAATGAGTCGTTGTTTGCTGCGTCGTCACCCGCGCCCGCACCCGCGCCCGCACCCGATGCAGAAACAGAACAAGCGCCTCTGGAATTCCTTCCTGGCGTCGATTTCCGAGAGATTTGGGTGACTGAAGACATCACCAGTAATACCAAGGATATTATTTGGAAGTATCTTCAGTTGATCCTTTTTTCCATTGTAAACAATCTCTCGGATATGGGATCTTTCGGAGATACGGCCAAGTTGTTCGAGGCAATTGACGACAATGAACTCAAAACTAAACTTGAGGAGGTGATTGGTGAGATGGGATCGATGTTTGGGAATGTGGGCGATGGAGGTGCGAGTGCGGGCGCCGAAGGAATGGAGGACTCATTTAAGAAGGCAACTGATTTTATGAATGAGGCGTTTTCGGGTGCGGCAGGCGCGGCAGGTTCAGGCGCGGCACCTCCAATGCCTGACGCCAACTCCATCCACGAGCATCTCTCGTCGATATTGGACGGTAAAATCGGTAAACTTGCGAAGGAAATCGCGGAGGAGACGGCAGCAGACTTGAATTTGAATATGGAGAACGAGACATCCATGAAGGGTGTGTTTCAGCAACTTCTTAAGAATCCAGGCAAATTGTCCGGCATTATTAAGACGGTCGGTTCTAAACTTGATTCCAAATTGAAATCCGGTGAACTGAAAGAGAGTGAAATCATGCAAGAGGCGAGTGAACTCATGTCAAAGATGAAGAGTATGCCGGGGATGAATAATTTGGCGAGCATGTTAAGCAAGATGGGTATGAATGTGCCCGGAGGTATGGGTGGTGGGAAAGTGAACTTGGGCGCAATGCAGTCTCAATTGAATAAGAATATGAAGCAGGCGCAGATGCGCGAGAGATTGCTCAAGAAGGTTCAAGATAAGCAAGCAGCGGCGGCGGCGGCGGCTGCTGCGACTGCCAGCGCTGCCTCTATTCCGGCAAATACGGAGACAACTTCCGTATTCAAATCTGGTGAGAAACCTGCGAAAACACCGAGACCGAAGCAAAAGAACGATTGATTTCATTGTACTTCATAATTCACGGTAATTCATCGTAATTCATTCTTCATAATATATAAGTATTATAGTATCTTATATATTACCATATAAACCGGCGCAAGCACCAAATAATGAGCAAAGATCAAGTTTTTTGGATAGAAGATCCTGCAGTGCTTATGAATAAAGACTACATTCGCGAAATATGGCCACAAACTGCCATGGAACCACCTGCCAAATTGAATGCGATCACTCGCTTTGTCATTCTCGCGACAATTTTAGGATATCTCGTTACATCATCCTTTTCCATATTTGTTCTCGGCGGAATTACTTTAGGAATTATTGTCATGATCTACAATTTCATTTATAAAGGAAAGGCCGGTATGGATACCGAACAAGCAAAGAAGGTATTAAAAACAAAAGAGGGTTTCGCGAACAATATCGATAAACCTGAAATGTATGACCTAATGCGAAATGAATTCACAGCGCCTCAACCGATGAACCCGTTAATGAACCCACTTCTACCAGAAATTGTCGATAATCCACAGCGCAGAAATGCTGCCCCGTCCTTCAATCCTGCAGTAGAAGAAGATATTAACCAGGCGACCAAGCAGTTTGTGAGTGGTAGTTTTGATACAAACGCGAGCAATGTTATATTTAATGGAGATCTTGTGCCGGCTCAACCACCGAATCACACCACTGAAGAAACATATGGAAAATTATTCGGAACTTTAGGTGATAACGCCGTTTTTGAGTCATCTATGCGACAATTCCATCCTGTGGCGAATACCCGTATTCCGAATGACCAGGATGCATTTGCGAAATTCTGTTATGGTGAAATGAAGTCTTGCAAAGAAGGCGATGAGTTTGCATGCGGGCGCATCAATTCGCGTCTTGGACAAGTGGTTGGGCAGTAAGATCTATTATGAATATGAATATGAATATGAATATGAATATGAATATTTCATTATATTCCAATACAATATATTGCAATATAATATAAGATAAAACACAATGGCTTACGTACACAACTATTCATTCGACAATATGTCGCGCATAGGGTGCGATACGGGAGATCTCTCGCAACGCAATGTTCAGAACCTGAATGCGACCAACTATGCGCTGAGCAACTTCTTTTCGACAGACTGTCAGATGGAGCGCCCTATCCAGTTTGCAACCAGTCAACCTAACGTGTTTTACAAGGGTGGTCATGGCGGTTTTGGAGGATGCACAATTGACGCCGACTCTGAACTCACGATCGGAAGTTTGAATACACATGCAAAGTGTAAGTTGAGTCTCCTTGAACGCCCATTCAAGACCGTTCCTTATTTAGGACGTGGTGCAGTGAATGTGGATTTTGAATCCCGCATGCTTCAAGGCGACTTGAATACGAATAAGAAGAGCATTACTCAGTTGTCGGAGCAACTGAACTCGGCGCATAGCGAGTATCCTCTTCAAGAGGAGTTTAAGGTGACGATTAACAATCCGGCCAATTATGTTGAAGGTGCCGCAGTGAATGGATGGATTCGTGGAGGAGTGCCGTCGCGTGAGTTGGTGCGTGACCAGGAGTACCTCTTTAATGGAGGCAAGTAAACCCAACCGACATCATTACCATATGTCAATCCATATAGTCGACGACCCGACGACCCGACGCGAGACATAATATAAAGTTATACTTTCATATAGTTTTATATATCGATAATTCAAATGGATAATACCACTGAAAATTCGTGTATTGTAGAACCTTATGAACTTGAAGTTGAGACTGTATCTATAACCCAATCAAATACGGAGGGACCCGAACCCGAACCCGAACACAGACCAATTTCATCTCCTTCCGAAATTGATCTCTCGGGATACCAGTATGATATTGTCCCCACTTACAAGATGATTGAAGATCAAGACGATCAAGATACACTATTCCGTATTCAGTTTCTTCAAGCATTCGGCATCACAAGCGACGAATACCATCCAGAGATTGTTTCGGCCGTGATCAATGATTTATACGAACGATACAAAGATCATACAGGAATTCGAGAGATTTTAGAGTTGCATCCATTGTATGACTCAGGGATGGTGGTGGATTCGCAGGATATAGATGATGCTGACATTCATGATGACGACTCCGAGACACCCTCACTATCTCCATCCCCACCACCACCGCATGGTGGTCGATTTGCACCAAAAGAAAATAATAGTGAGATGATTTTCTGCATGATGTTTTCATTTCATTTGTTCGATCTATTTCATGCATGTCTTCGTCACGCCAAACACAAGGAAGAAATCCCAAAAACATTACGGGATGAAATTATCGAATATCTTGGAACCACGTTTTAGAGAATACATAATAGAATAATATTGTTTAGGATATATAAAGAATATGGCTTCTACCAGAAACAAGAATACGCGCGCCGATTTCAAGATTGAGCAAAATTCGAAAACACTGGCGCGTAATTATGTCGCCTTTGAAAACAGTTATGCAGGCAAGGCATACGCCCCCGCACTCGCATTTGAAAGTGTCGGTATCCTTCCTACGAAGATGTCCCGCGAGCATTTCTCCCAGAATTCAGTTGATATTGAGTCGGCACTCTTTGGCATCAATTCTACGAACCTTGTTGAACCGCAAGCAGCAGTCGTCCCTCAATTGAAGCAACTGCCCGAAGTGAAATTCTTCGATAGAATGGCGCTTTTTATGCCGGAACCACTTGTGGTAGAGAAGGCAGCAAGACCATTTCAACATGCAGAGTCGAAGTTGTTTTAAGGGGGTTGCGCCCCCCAACGGCGCTGCGTCGCTTTGCTCCGCGGTGGGGTGGTAGGCGGCAGTAGGTGGGGTGGTAGGCGGCAGTAGGTGGGGTGGTAGGCGGCAGTAGGTGGTGGTGGTAGGTGATGGTGGTAGGTGGTGGTTAAAAATAACATAAAACTATTTTCTCCATGATTATCATAAACTACTCTTTGATCCTTTCTCTCTCCCTTTGTTCGTATGCAAACTCTTCGTTTTACCAACCCCAACCCTCGCACATCCCCCGCCGGTTTCTCAGGTTCATTCAACGCCGAGAATCGTGGATGGAGTGGAACCGGTCGTGTGACTGTCGGTGGTCCAAACAGAAGTGTTTGGGCTGAAGGTCAACTCAGCGGTGGCTGGTCTGGCGGTCGTCCTAATGTCGGCGGTATGGTCGGCGGAACTATTCGTTTTTAAGTGTAAGGCATTTTCCGCAATACGGGTATATGACCTTCCCCAATATTTATCTACCTTTCCTAGATAAATATCGCCATTCGCTACCTGACGCGGAGTCGGAATGCTTGTATGTGTCACCTCTGTAACAAGCACTTTTCGATCTCCTTGTGTCCAATAACAGTAGGGTGGACTATTCATTAATTTTTCATTGAACTTGTGATTACTCGGATTGGATACACGCAATTGCTGATGCGCTTCCGAAAACCACCCATAATATTCGCTTGTGTCTTCTGGAAAGGGTGTAGATGGAGGTGCAATGACGCCGCATTTTGTATTTGTCATCGTCCTCGTCCTCATCCTCATGTCCGTGTTCATGTCCGTAGTCAATTCTATTGATAATAGTAGATATTATTATTATCAATCAATTTTATTCATTCGCGTCGCGGTCGGCACCCCCCCCCCC
>Ga0209107_10002100_pt1 | contig 11090 bp, 14 predicted proteins | sample LakErihyJuly2011_2_FD_187460 | JGI IMG/M metagenome (GOLD analysis project Ga0209107, IMG submission 187460) | Freshwater microbial communities from dead zone in Lake Erie, Canada - CCB hypolimnion July 2011 (SPAdes) (version 2) | ecosystem: Environmental > Aquatic > Freshwater > Lentic >... | reverse complement strand
ACTATAGCGACATCAATGTCGAACATTTCATATGAGTTACATAATCTAAATAAAAATCTAAGTAAATTATTAAAGAGTAAAAAATAGAGATGTATAATAAAGAAGATAATTGTTGGTTATGTAAAAAATGTAATAAATACATATCAAATTGTGTAGATATAGATCATCATAATAATATAGTACATCCTAATTTCGAAGATAAATATATTAAAGACTGGTATGTTAATGGTAAAAAGGGGTTATCCCCATATGATTAAACAATTACATAAAAGATCCCCATAATTTTTTTTCTAATTTATGATTAATATTATTATCATCTTTTAGATATAGGCCATATCGTCCTATATGTAATTTAAAAGGTTTTCCTAAATGATTTACGGATTTTGGCAATGATGATATAAATGCTAAATCTCCTTCATTTAAATCATCAAATTTTTTATTTTTCCATTTTAGATAAGATTCTATATTTGTATATGTATTACTACTTTTATTATAATAACAATGACCGTATCGCGTTGTAATAAATCCATCCTTATATTCTATTTTACTCTTAGAAATACGAGATGTCGTAGGAATATCTTTTAGAGATTTAGAGATTTTAGAATATATATCATCTAATATATTTTTCTTATTATTTTTCATATTAATTATATCATCTAGGTCATTTTCCATTTTAGACGTAAATTTTAAATCGCATAAATATGGCATAACATCATATATATATTTAATTACATTTATTCCAAGTTCCGTAGGTATTAATAAATCTTTACTATTGCCTCCTAAGTTTATCTTTTTATTTTCTGTGATAATCTCATCGTCTTTATATTTTTTTAAGAAACATACAATATCATATTCTTGTTGCGGATTTTTACCAATTTCTATATATTTTTTCTCTAATAATTTATCTATAATTGAAGCATATGTCGATGGTCTCCCGATCCCTTCTTTCTCCAATTGTTTAATTAATTGTACTTCATTGTATAATGACGGAATATTATCAATTAATCCATTTGATTTATATTCATAAGAATAACATGGTTTTTCATCTAGTATTTTTAAATAGTTATCATAATCTTCTGTCTTCTCTCCATATATAATTTTGAATCCTTCAAAAATCATAAAGGATTTAGTACCAGTAAATACATAATCCTTATTTTCATTTAATGAAGATATAAATGTAATTTCAATATCAGTATATAAAGCATCGCTCATTAAAGAAGCCAATGTCCTATTTCTTATCATTTCATATATTTTATTATGATTAGATGATAATGATTTACCTTCGGCATAACAAGATGTGATATTAGGATTCGTTATTCTAATGGCTTCGTGAGCCTCTTGAGCATTATTAATTTTAGATTTAAAAGTTCTATATTTAGCATATGAATTATTATCTTTGCAATTATCATATGTATTTTTAATATAATTTATTATAATATTCTTAGCATCATTTGAAATATTAGTAGAATCAGTGCGAATATAAGATATAAATCCTTGTTCATATAAATCCTGTGCGTATTTCATAGTGATTTTAGCATTCCATTTATACTTATTATAACAATCTTGCTGAAGCGATGTAGTAGTATAAGGAGGTTGTGGAGATACTGAATGCTTTTTCAGTTCGTATTTAACAGAATATTTCGTATTTGTTTTAAGGATTCCTAAGATTTTCTTAACAATTTCAATATTGTCTATATTTACATAATCTAACAATGAACCAATTATATGCCCTTTCTTATCTTTTTTATCAAATATAAATTTACATTCAATATTCCATTTCTGCTTAATTTCATTATTTAATATTTTATTTCGCTGATTTATACACATTATTATAGCAGCATTTTGAACTCTCCCTGAACTCAAATAATTTATATCAAATTTAGACCATAATATAGGTGATACCTTATATCCAATCATCCTATCAACAATTCTTCTAGTTTCTTGAGCATTTACAATATTTAAATCAATATCGCGAGGATTATTAATAGCATTTTTAACGGCTGTTTCAGTAATTTCATTAAATGAAATGCGATAACATTTTTTATTTTTAATTAAATCTGCAATGCTATGTTTGATATTATACGCGATAGTTTCGCCTTCTAAATCAGGATCTGTCGCTATATAAACAACATCTGTTTTAACGACAAAATCTCTAATAGTTTTAATAATTTTAGGATTTGTTTTAATATAATCGAGAACCCAAGTATTTGTATCAAAACCTATTTTATCTTTTGGCAAATTGTAAATATGCCCTGAAGAATATGTAACAATAACATTTTTATCATTTAGATATTTTTTAATAGTAGTAGTCTTAGTAAAACTTTCAACAATTACCAACTTCTTCATCCTTGATTAATAACTCTTTAAATCTTTCGCATATATCATTTTTTTTATATTATATATTTAATAATGGACGTTAATGTAGTTCAATATAAATTAAAGAATGGTATGAAAGTTTTAATAGTACCTCTAAAAACAAAGATGACATATATATCAATATCAATGTTGTTAGGTTCTTATCACGAAAAGAAATATGAAGGAAATTTAACACATTATTACGAACATCTTTTAGGTAGAATAACATCAAAGAAATACAAAGATTATAAATATATTGGAAATGAAATAATAAGACGCGGTGGAGATACAAATGCTTTTGTGAATAATAATGAATTATTAATATTTATACAAGGTTTCTATAATGATTTTGAATTTTATGCTGATATTTTATCAAATAGTTTGAACAATTTTTATATAGACCCTAAATTGGCAGAAAATGAGAAGGGAGCAGTAATACAAGAATTAAGAAATATAATATCACAAGATAACTATAACTTTGATTATAGTATATTTAAATATTTATTTCCTAAATATTCGCATCTAGAAGATTATAAAAGTGATATTAAATATGTAAAAAAATATAATATTAAAATTGTAAAGGATTTCATAAAGAAGAAAATATTTACAGAAAACATTGTAATAAATATAACGTGTCCTGATAATAAAATCGCAGAAACTAAAAAATATATAAATAAATATTTTGGAATAATAAAAAAGACAAATAAACCACATATAAAATACCCTTTACTTCAATATAAAAATAACAATATGAAGGTTGTTTGTATTAAAAACAAAATAGTTAATGAAAATATCATAATTAATATTTATACATTTGATGATATTGAGTATTTATCCAAAGAGCATATGATACATATGTTATTAAAAAATATTTTATTTAATTTTGAAATTGGTGTATTTTATGTGGAACTTCGCGAAAAGATGGGTTTAATATATAATATACATTTACATAATAACATAAATATTAAAAATTCTAAAGAATCTTATTATAATATAGTAACTAAATGTGCTTTAAAAAACGTACCTGATGTTATAGGAAAAATAATGAATATTCTTAAAAATTATAAAATAACTGCGAATGATATTAAATATGCTAAAAAGAAAACAATGACAGAATACGAATATTCTAAATTCTATAGTATCAGTTCATATAACGGATTCTATAAGAATTTTTTATTATTCAATAAGAAATTTAGAACAAATAAGGATGTTTTTGATGCTATAAATAATATAACTAATACAGAAATATTAGATTATTATGAAAAGTTTAAAAACAAAATTATTAAAAGTAGCATAATATTTTATTATTCTCATAAAAATATCAATAATAAAATAAATAATAAACTATTAATAATATAGAAAATGAACACAATCTATTTTTACATATATTTAATAACTATAATAATGATAACAGTGGGTTTTACTATTGCCAGATGTATTTTTGAACTTCATACTCTAGATATATTCTTTTACCCTAATCACGAGAATAATATAATAGAAAATTATGTATATTTAATATCTCATATTATTGTTAATTTCGCCCTCGGTTTCTTATTCGGCTTTGATATAATAATGGGGATGTTTATAAAAATAATAATATTCGAAGTATTCCTTTATTTAACCGAGAGATGTGATATTTTTAATACTTCTAAAATTTCTCATGTAATCATCATAATTTTGATATCGTTGGTAAGTTATACCATTGGTTGCTTCTCAAGTATATTATTTACTAATAAAAAAAATACATAATATATAATACATAACATCACACACATATATTTTAGTTCTTTAGATACCCTTTGATGATATTAGAAATATTTCGAATATCAAAGTCAATCTCGTTTCTCATAGGGCATCTAAGGAATGTTTTACAACCTTCGTATAATTCGTATATATGATTCTCGTGCGAATTATTATCAAACTCTTTCATTTTATCTTGTATTTGTGAATTCATATATTTGAAGAAGCAATCAGTATGCATTGGCGGACCATTGATCAATTTATTACTCGAATCAAACATGGGCAATGACACAGACTTCTCCTTCTTTTTAATAGAATCCTGACAGATACAGCAATTTTTATAGACACAGATATTTTTTTTTGGCTGCTCGATAATAATAGGCATATTTTCAATTGTCCAAGCGTACTTTTTATTACACATTTTTTCAATCCTCTTACACGCTTGTTCATTGTATTTTACGGATGCATACATATTACTATCCGCGATAGTAATGAACTTCATACAATAACTGGTTTTGAAGTTGATAATATCTTTTATGATTTTGCTCTCAACCTCCTTTTTTTCAACAAATTTCAAAGTATCAATTTCTGTACCTGTGTAATTTGACATCATAATCTCGTCGTGTCCTGTCATGATAAATCCATTACATAGGAAATCCAATTTACCGAAAGGAGGCTTCAAATGTTTTTTCGAGGTTGTAATGATATCAAATGAGATATTGAATGTTCTACCAATATCAACATATGGGATCATGCCAACAGTGATAGTATAGACAACCGTATATAAATTTCCTACAGGATTATCAATATACCCCTTAAAATCCGAGTTTTTTTTGCAAAGAAGTTTTTTGATACAATTAACATTTGTAGACCCAAACTCGCGATTAAACAATGCGGTAATTTCGCCTATCATGCCGTTCACATTTTCTTCGTTATATAGACACACGTCAATATCATTAGGAATTAGAGTTCTAGCCACTGTTTCAGGGTCAAATTGTTCATTCCAAAAGTTGGTTTTTGTATATTTAAATTGTTTTTCATAGAACATTTTGGAATAATGATCGGAAATGATGAAATCCCTGACAAATCCACCAAAAATAATCCCTTTCCACTTGAAAATAATGTTCTTGATATCCCAACTGATATTGTGCTTGATGTTGTTGATGTTGTAGGTAATCTTGATATTGCCAGACATTTTAGAGTATTACTTTTGAGGGTATTACTTTGTGATGCGGATGGTAATTTCAAGAAAATCTCACAGAGCGATAATGTATCGCACACGTGTATATTAAATTGATGAAAATATAATAATCAATTTTTATATATTTATGTTTAGTTATAAGAACAAATTATAATTTATAAATAATTTAGTATAAAAAATATTAAAGAGGATATTCACTTATCCTATATCATTTTGTAATTTTGCTTTTGAATAGGCATGCATAACATTTTCGGCCGTATCTATGGGAAGAATAGCATCTCTATTACCATAAAATTCAGGTCCTTGACGAGATTCTCGGTTAATTAATGTACGAAGATTATTTAAATCTTTTAGTTCATATTGTAATTGAAATGGCATATTATCACCTCCTGTTAATTCTACATAGATAGATGGAAGCATTTTAGTTTTACCATCGCGTGAATAAAAACTATTAGGATAATTGAATGTGGTATTTATAACACCTGAGCCATTAATTAAAAACATATTTTTAGTATTTTCAAATGCTATATGTTCATTAGGAAAAGGTAAACCAGAACCTGAATAATTAATCATTCTATCTATAGGATTTGGGGCTAAAACTAACATTTTACTATACTGTGAAGGATTTTTTATATAACCTTCAATTAATAATTTTGAATTATTTTGTTTGTTTATATTTAAATATACATATTCATCATTAAAAATCATTATCTCTATTTTATATATATAGATTTATTTATTTACATTTGCACTCTTGTACTTGTTCCTAGACCATATTTATTAACTTCTATTTTTTCACAACTTGAAGGAGTACATTTTACTATATAACGTTCAGGGTACATAGTGCCCGATACATCAATGGGGCGAGAGCAAGGGGCACATGGTGCTAAATTATTGGTAGCATTCATTTTATTCATTTCAATTATTTTTTCGGCATTGCTCTGTAAAAATACACGGCTTTCATAACTACTTTTAATCATACTATTATTTGATAAATCAGTCATTAAATCAGCATTAACGGCACAACGAGGTCTATAATCAGTGAATATTCGGCCATCCGACATTTTAATGGGGCATTTTGTACGATATTCACTTAACTTAGTATTATTATTCATTTTATTATCTATACAATTACAATATTTTTTATTTTAACTCTTTTTATTATATTCTAATATTCTCGCTATAAGTATTGCTTTTGACCCTTCGGCATTTAAGGATTTTTCTATACATTCTTCACGGAGTTTTTCTATACTCATTTTTTTATATTTTTTAGTTATTGACTTATCGTGATCGCTTCCAAAAGTAATATCAGAACTAATAGAAACAGCATCATTATCTACATTATCTCCCGTTGCTATATTAATTACATCCATAATATCATTATTAATTCCGCGATTTTCTTCCGTATCATCTAAATTTTTATTTATTACAGATGATATTTGTGATATCACTTTTACATCTTCCTGAACAACCGATGTCTCAGGGTTAATATCATGTTCTTTATATTCGGTATCAATTATTTCAATTTTATTTTTAATATCATTGGGAACTTCGGGAGTATTTATAATATTAATATATTTTGATATATCAACTGCTTGTTCGTCAGTATCTATATCTTGTTCTGTAATAGAAGCAGATTGATTATCTGATTGTTTTTGTGTTTTGCCATCACTAGAACAGTAATTTATATTATTACAGTATCCTCCTTTTTTGCCAGTACTATCCTTAAATATTTCATTCATAACTATATCGGCTTTTTCAATATTTTTTGATATTAAATGGTCTCGTTCAGTTTTCTTGAACATATCAACGCGTTTTTCTAATATGAAGTAATTGCCTTCAATTATTGTTATTTTTCTCCATAAGAACATTATTAAAAACAGGAAAAAACCTAATATAATTAGATTTATATATGTTTGATCAAATAAAAAGCCGTACATTATTTATTAATATCATTACATATTTTGTTTTTCATTTTAATCGCATTATCTATAATATCTTTCGGGAAATCTTTAATATCTAATAATTCAATGGCAATACACAGATACGAATGACCTCTATTTATTTTATAAGGAAAATGATATCTATTATTATATGGTATGGCATCAACTGAAAGATTTATAAACTTATCTGGATATATTTCTTCTAGTTTTATTAATCTATGAAAATGTGTAGTAATGATTAAGGTAATACCATTTAATTTACTTAAATATTCTATGACCGCGTAAGCCGTTGACATTCCCTCGATAGGTGGCGTAGAATGCATAGGTTCATCCATTAAAAACAAACCAGATTTCTTATTTGTATTTATTTCGTTCGCCTTTTTAATCATATTTAAACAATATTCAGCCTCGGCTTCAAAATATGAGCGATTGCCTAAAACATCTGATACACGCATGAATGAATTTATTGTATCATATAAAATCATTTGCGATTTAATGCTATATGCTACACCTATTGTTTGTCCCAAGATTACATTTGATAATATTGTTTTAACATATGTTGTTTTTCCACCAGCATTCGGGCCAGTTACAATAACATTTTTATTTAAATTTATAGGATTACATATTTGTTCATCACCTAATATAGGATTTTTGGCATCCCAAAACTTAGTCTCTGTGTTATTATAAGATACTATAGACCAATCTTTTTCTAATATTAGATTATTTATAGAATAAATAACATCTATAGCATATATAGTTTTTAAGAGCGAAGATAATTTCTCTTTTAATATATCATCTTTCCAAATTTTATAAATAGAAGACATACTATTATTTATTGAAATGTTTTCATAGGTTGTCTTAATATTAAAATACGGATCAATAATATTTTTAGGTACATTATTCATAATATTTAGAGAATGATTTACGAATTTTACCAAACCCTCCATTTTAGTATGAAGTTTGTCTTTTGTACTATATAAAAAGTACGCTATTTCATATGTTTGATACATATTATACAAATATATACCGACATAAAAAAATATTGTAACGAATTTTATTAAATCCGCACGAATATTGCCTGTAGAACTACACATCATTTTTAGAATTTGTATTATTATTTCTATATAAGAAGCAAAACTAATATTCATTTTAAGATATTTATTTAAATATATGTACGGGGCCATAAAAGTACTTATTGGATAAAGAACTGATGTTATAGGAATAAAGAAAATCTTATACATATGATATAAATCCAAAAGCGTTTCAATGTAATTTATATAATTTATTATAAAGGTAGAAGGGAATAATATTTCAATAGAATTATTTTCATTAATCTCTTCGGCTATTTTATAAATCCACAAAATATCCCCTTCGTATTCTTTTAATATTTCAATATCTATATCATAATTTATTATAGATTTTTGTCTTTGTTCTAGTAATTCTCTATCATTTATGGGATGTTTTATTAATTTCTCTATTAATATTTTACTACCATGTAATGACGGTAAATCGTATGCCCATTTATCTACATTAGTATCTTTGTATACATCATCAGATATATCAATTTTATCACCTTTGATAATATTATTATTTATAATTCTATTTAATATAGCATTTTTCTTTTCTTCATCAAATGTGAATAGTTCTTTAAATTCTTCAATTAATTCTTCATCCATTATTTAATTATATTATTAAAAAATGATATAAAATCTCGCACTGATATATATTTAATAATGAACTATAATTGTGGTGATAATATAACAATTTTTAACAATGGCAGTATCTATATAGTTAATAAAGAGCCTTATGAAACAGTTGGTGATTGCTATAAAAGAGGGTGGTATATTATCAATAATATTAAAGACGAAGATAATTATATTAAATTATATTCAATGTCTATTATTAACAATAACAAAAATAAAGGTATGGTATATAATTAATTTTATTCAAAAAACTCGACATTTCCACCTCCTTTCATATTGTGTCGTACCGCTTTAGGTGTTGCTTTAGATACTGCTTTGGGCTTTGCTTTAGATACTGCTTTAGGTGTTGCTTTAGATACTGCTTTAGGTGTTGTTTTTGCATTTTGGCACTTTGACAATTTTAATGATAGATTTAATATGGCAGATATTAAAGGTTTAATATTATTATCTTCTTTCATAATTTATTCTATAATATAAGAATATTTTATATTAAATATTTGAATACTATACATACGGCTATTATAGTTGTTATAAAATTAAGAAGGATTATTAATATTACAAAAGGTATTAAATAATATAAAATATATAGCAATATAGGCTTTACAATTTCGTATCTTATATTAGATTTTAATATTTCATCTTTAATAAAATCAATAATAATATTAACTATATTATTTTTATAATCATCTTCATCATTGGTAGTATCATTATCCACATCATTATTATCAAATATTTTAGATTCCATTCTTATTTTTCATAAAAGAAATTAAGATAATATTTTTAAACTTATAATATTTTAAATATAATTATAGTATAGAAATGAAATATATTGACGCGTTAAAAAAATATAACGAAGGTAAAACAAAATGGTGTATGCCTAAAAAGGGTTCTGTAGATTATATTAAAATTAAAAAGATGGTAGATAAAAATTATTCTCCTAAAAATAAGATTCTTTTAAAATCTAAATCAGTATCTAAAGTAGACATATCTAACATAACTAATGTAATCGACAAACCAGTATCAAAAGAGAGCAAACTTATAATTGATAAAATATCTAAAAAACCTAACTTAAAAAAATCTTCAAATCTTTTCATAACTGATAAAAGAGTTCAAAAAATTCAAAAGTTTTTTAAGAAATTCGCAGTAAAAGATAAATATACATTAGATAATCGTGTAAAATATTATAATTATCTCATAAATTATATTAAAGATATTAAAAAAAATGAATGCGTTAAGAAGTATACAGAAAATAGTGTTACAAAATATACAATTGCTGATAAATTATTTTTAATTAAGAAGATAGGAACTGAAAGTATAAATGGTGTTATATATCTTACCGTACTTAAGAATGTTTTAGGAGGCAATTTGTTGGCATCTAAAATAACACCTATTTCTAAAGATAATTATAAAGAAATAAACATTATGAATAATATAACTGACAAAGTTATTTCACAGAAAAAATCAAGACATTTTCTCATGATGTATAAATTCTTTGTGTGTCCTAGAAATAGATTGGGGATACAAGTATCTGATAATAAAAGACTCATCTCTATTAATGAATTGGCACATGGAGATTTAAAGATGCTTATGAAAGATAGAAACGTTATAGCAAATGACGAACTGATGTATAACATATTTATTCAAACATTTTTGTCTATTACTTCTTTCCATAATCTCGCAAAATATTATCACGATGACGCACATCATGGCAATTTTTTATATCAAAAGAATAAGGAAGAAGGTTATTACCATTATGTATATAAAAGTACAAGTTATTATTTGAAATCATGTGAGTATAATATAATGATATATGATTTTGGTTATGCTACAAAATTTAAGAAAAAATCTAATAAAAAAGCAATAACTGATTATATAAGAATAATAAATGCTTTTATGAATTCAGATTATGGATGGGGAGAATATTCTGATTTACCTAGTGATAAAATTAATGGCGAAATGATTTTTGTTAGAGAAGAACTTGTTAAAGAATTTTATCATGGCAAGAAAGAGAATATAATAGAACATATAATATTTAATAATATAATATTAAGATTTGGAAATCTTAAAATATTTACAACGAATAAACCCGATAAGATCATTAATAAAACTCCATATATAATTGGTTAATTTTTATATTTTTAATTATTT
>Ga0209107_10002099_pt1 | contig 11091 bp, 14 predicted proteins | sample LakErihyJuly2011_2_FD_187460 | JGI IMG/M metagenome (GOLD analysis project Ga0209107, IMG submission 187460) | Freshwater microbial communities from dead zone in Lake Erie, Canada - CCB hypolimnion July 2011 (SPAdes) (version 2) | ecosystem: Environmental > Aquatic > Freshwater > Lentic >... | reverse complement strand
TCTGGCGGTTCGCGCAGCGCAGCGGCCGCCAAGGGGGGCGTTAGTCTCAAGTTGTGGGGGCTTCGGCTCGCACACTCCTCACACCCCCCGGCCCGGCGCGTCCGGGCTTTTTGTCTTTGCCAGGGCTTGCCCAGGCCGCAGCCGTAACGACTTCCCAGGGGGTTGTGGCAAGGCCCAAATGGCTTGCTAGATTCCTGAAAATCGTGGCTCCCTCTAGAATGTCCAGCGCTACACCCGTCAGCGACGCCTCCTTTGAGCAGGACGTGCTCAAGAGCGATGTGCCAGTGCTGGTCGACTTCTGGGCCCCTTGGTGCGGCCCCTGCCGCATGGTCGCGCCGATCGTGGATGAGATCGCCAAGGAATTTGACGGCAAGATCAAGGTTTTCAAGCTCAATACTGATGAAAACCCCAATGTGGCCAGTCAGTTCGGTATTCGCAGTATCCCCACCTTGATGGTGTTTAAGGACGGCCAAAAGGTGGATACGGTGGTTGGCGCGGTGCCCAAAACGACCCTCTCCTCCACGATCAGCAAGTATCTCTGAGGAGCCCTTCCCCTGCGGAGGATTAGCTCGGTAACCCGGGTATCAGCAGGGGTGATCCGCAGCCAAAGTTTGGATGTTTGAGGCGCTTTGGTAGTGATGGTATAGGCCCTGCTGCTGGGATCAGATTAAACTTTCCTCTGGTAAGACCTTCTGATCCAGCCAGGTGGTATAGGCCCCCTTCAATTCCTTAGTTGGATTAGTTTCTGCTGGTGAATGGCGCACCTGGTCCGGCTCCAGGCCCTCTCCCTATCTGATAGTCAGCCTCCCATGACGCACGCCATCGGCCTGATCGACTACGGCATGGGCAACCTGCACTCGGTGCAGCGGGCCTTTGAACGGCTCGGGGCGACCGTGCTGGCCGTGGCTGACCAGGCCGCCATCGACCGTTGCGATGCCCTGGTGTTGCCGGGAGTGGGCTCCTTCGATCCGGCCATGGAGCGGCTGCATGGCTCCGGCTTGGTGGCGCCGATGGTGCAGTGGTGCGCTGCGGGCCGGCCCCTACTGGGCATCTGCCTGGGCTTGCAATTGTTGTTTGAGGCCAGTGATGAAGGCCAGGCCCCTGGGCTGGGGCTGCTCCAGGGCCGGGTCACCGCCCTGCCCAGCAGCCCTGGCCACCTGGTGCCCCACATGGGTTGGGCGCCGCTCCTGGCTGGGGAGCCCAGCCCCCTGTGGCCCGCAGCGGTCCCCAATGGCGTTCCATATGCAGCCGATGCCTGGATGTACTTCGTCCATTCCTACGCCGCGGTGCCCAGCGCCCCCCGCTGCGTCACCGCCCAGGTGGCCTTCGCCGGCACCCCCATCACCGCCGCCGTCTGGCAGGGCGCCATCGGCGCCTGCCAGTTTCACCCCGAGAAATCGGGCTTGGCCGGTCAGCACCTACTGCAGCGCTGGCTCGCCTGGGTGGCTAGCCGGCCATGAGCCTGCGGCTCAGCGGCGGGCGCAAGCTTGATAGTCCTGCCGGCCAGGTGGCCCGACCGACGCCGGCCCGGTTGCGCCTGGCGGTGATGAATATTTTGGCGGGACGACTAGCCGGCAGTGCCTGGCTGGATTTGTTCTGCGGTAGTGGCGTGATGGCCTGCGAGGCCCTGCAACGGGGGGCCGCCCAGGTGGTGGCCGTGGATCAGGACCGGCGCATGGTGGCCACGGCCCGCCGCAACCTGGAGGCCGTGGCCCAGGGTTTGGCTCCTGGGCTGGAGCGGCTGGTCGTGCAACGGGAGGTGCTTGCCTGGCTGGCCAGCGGATCCATGCCTCCCCATTCCAGCGGCTTCGACCTGATCTACGCCGACCCGCCCTACGCGGCCGGCCTCTATGGAGCCGTGGCCGCAGCGGTTGCCGGCGGCGGCTGGCTCAAGCCCGAAGGGCTGATGCTCTGGGAATGCTCCAGCCTGGCCATTCCCCTGGTCCCGGTGGGCTGGGAGTTGAAGGACCAGCGGCGCTACGGCAGCAGCACCCTGCTCCAACTGCGCCTAGGGACTGCCTGAACCGAAGCTCCCTAGCAAAACAGGGGCACTAGCAAGACAGTGGCACTAGCGAAACAGTGGCTCTAGCAAAAAGCTGGCCCTGGCTTCACCCGCCGAAGGCGCTTCCACGGCGGTATTGGTTCCAGGCCGCTACAAATAGACCCACCAGGGTCACTGGGATCAAACCAAGCACGATGCCGCAGAGCAGGGGTTCGATCATGGTTTGGGGGTCGACTGGAGTTGCAGAATCCTCCCATGGCCCTGGCTTCCGCTTTACAGCCTGGCAAGAACCGTGATCGCCCCGCCCTCCGCCCCAGCTCCTGCGCCAGCACCAGCCCTAAGTCAAGTCAGTCCTGCCCTTGGGGGCCCCCGCCAGCGCAGCCTGGTGACGGCGATGGTGTTGCTCGCCGCAGCGGCCACGGTCCTAATCCTCCTGCTGGTGGCCCTACCGGCGGCCCGCAGCGACCCCTACAGCCGCAGCACCCTGCAATTGGCCGGTTCGGCCGAGACCGGCGGCCAGCTGTTTTTGATTAATTGCGCCGGCTGCCATGGCATCAGCGGCCAGGGTCTAGTGGGGCCCAACCTCCATGGCGTCAAGGCCCGTAAGAACGACCGCCGGCTGATCCAGCAGGTGGTCAGCGGCCAAACCCCGCCCATGCCCCGCTTCCAGCCCGAACCCCAGGCCATGGCCGACCTACTGGCCTACCTGCACACGCTTTCGTGAGCGCCAGTCCCGAGGCCGCGTCGCCAGCTCCTGAGATCGTGGTGGTGCTGGTGGAGCCGGCCGGGCCCCTGAATGTGGGCAGCGTCGCCCGCCTCTGCGCCAATTTCGCCATTGCCCAGTTACGCCTAGTGGCCCCCCGCTGCAATCCCCTGGGGGAGGAAGCCCGGCGCATGGCGGTCCATGGCCAAGCCCAACTGGAGCAGGCGGCCACCTTTGCCAGCCTGGCCGCGGCGATCGCCGACTGCCGCCGGGTGGTGGCCACCAGCGGCCGGCTCGAGCGCGAAGAGCTGCCCCTGGAGGGTCCCGGCTCGGCCTTGAGTTGGTTGATCGAGCCGGAAGCGGACCCCGGCGTAGATATCAACCCCGGCGGTGCCATTAACCCCGGCGTTTCTATCAACCCCGGCGGGGCCATGGCCCCGGTGGCCCTGGTGTTCGGCCGGGAGGATCGGGGCCTGAGCAACGACGAACTGTTGCAGGCGGGCAAGATCCTGCGCCTCGAAAGCAGTGCCGACTACGCCTCCTTGAATCTCTCCCATGCGGTGGCGATCTGCCTGCATGAGTTACGCCGGATCCCAGCCGCCAAGGAGCCCCCAGGGGGCTCGGACGGGGCGGCGGTCACCAGCTTGAGGGGCGTCCTGGAGTCCACCCTGGCCGATGGACAAGACCTGTTGCTGGAGGTGGGCTTTCTCCATCCCCACACCGCCCATGCCCGCATGGCCAAGCTGCGGGGCCTGTTGCAGCGGGCCCAGATCCGCGAGGGCGAAGTGGCCTTGATTCGCGGCATGGTGAGACAGCTGCGCTGGGCAACCACCCGTGGGACCCCTTAGGGTCGGCCTAACTAAAGGTTTGCCAGGCGATTCGTGAGTTTCAGTCGCCCTGACCGCTCCGGATCCGCCGGCTGGGGCCAGCCCCTCAGGCTGGTGTTGCGGCTGCTCGTGATGGGGATTGGTCTCGGCGTGATCGCCGGCACGGTCCTCAAGCTCCTGGCCCCACGCCTGGCCAATGGAGCCATCAATGGCCCCCGGGCCCTGCCCGCCACGGCGTCCCCCCTGCAACCCCTGCCCCAGGGCCTCCCCCTAGGGCGCTTCGAGCCCCGTCTCGAGCTCACCGGCCTGAGCCAGGCCTGGGCCCGGCTGGCAGCGGTCGACAAGGACCTCAAGGCTTCCGGTTTTGTGCTGGTGCTCGATGACGGGCGCTTTGCCCAGCTGCGCAGCACCGACCCCATGCCCGCCGCCAGCTCGATCAAAACGCCCGTGTTGCTGGCCTCCATGGAGGACCTCGACCAGGGCCTGCTGCGCTGGAACGAACCCCTCACCCTCACCAAGGAGCTGGTCGGCGCCGGGTCCGGCTGGATGGGCGGCAGCCCCCTAGGCACCCGCTTCCCCGTCCATGAGGCGGCCTCCGAGATGATCCGGGTGAGCGATAACACCGCCACCAACCTGCTGATCAAACGGCTGGGCGGCAAGGCCAAGGTCGATGCCCGTTTCCGTTCCCTCGGCCTCCCCGCCACCAAGGTCAACAACTGGCTGCCGGATCTGGGTGGCACCAACACCACCAGCAGCCGCGACCTGGCCCGCACGATCGCCCTGGTCGAAACCGGCGAGCGGCTCAGCCCCCGGGCCCGGGACCTGTTCCGCGAGGTGATGGGCCGCACCTTGACCCGCACCCTGATCCCGGCCGGGGTGCTGCGGGGTGTGACCGGCAGCAGCACCTATCCCCCCGACAGCGAGCTGCGGGCCAAGGGCATCACCGTGCTCAACAAAACTGGCGATATCGGCATCGCTTACGCCGATGGGGCCCTGATCGAGCTGCCTAACGGCCAGAGGGCCGTGGCCGCCTTCATGGTGAAGGGCCCGTTCAATGACCCCCGCTCCACCGAACTGATCCGCTCGATGGCCGCCGAGATGTCCAGGGTGCTGATCAAGGAGCCGGCCGCCGCCGCCAAGGCGGCTGAAGCCAAGCCCCCGCTTTCTAGGGATCCAGTGTTCAGGCCCCCTGCTGGCGCCGGCGCCGGGAGCCGCCCATGATTCCGTTCCTCCTTGCCCAGGCTGCGCCGGTGCCCCTAATGGCCCAGGCCCTTCCGGCTAGTTCGGCCGCTGCCGCAACGGTGTTGAGGCCCCAGCAGGTTGCGCCCCTGCCTGGGGGGCTGGATCCGGTGTTGATGGTCAATGACAACAACCCGGAACTGATCCTCGAGCCTGGGATCCTGCTCTCCACCTTCGAGGGCAAGGGTCGGCCCTTCCCCGAGGCCCACCTCAACCTGCTCCTGAACGGCCGCTTCGACCTGTTCAGTCACCACGTTTACGCGGGCACCGCCCAGACCCTGGAGTCCACCCTCTGGCTGGCGGTGGTGGCGATGCCGCGCCAGGCGGCGCCGGTGCAGTTGCGGCTGGTTTCCGGGGCCACCTCCCTGTCCCAGGCCACGTCCCCAGGCCAGGCCTCGGCCCCGTTTTTGCCCCTGCCCCCCCTGCTGCCCCAGGACGGCAGCACCTACGCCGGCCCGGGGGATCGGGTCACAACCGAACTGCTCAGCCAGCAGACCAGCCCCCAGCTGCCCCAGCGCTGGAGCCTGCCGGCCGGCCAGCTCACCCCCCTGCTGGTGCTGCCGATTCCGGTGAAGGGCCTCAGCCCCCTGCTCAATGGCATCAATCTGCAGCTGCGGCTCGAAAGCAGCGGCCCCATCAGCCTGGCCACCCTGGCCAGCGTCGGCGGCGACCAGCCGCCGGCGCCTGAGGTGTGGCAGGCCCTGCTCAATGGCCCGCTCAGCCCTAAGGAACACACGGCTTCGCCCCGGGGCAGTCAGGGGCCCTTTGCCTATTCCCGCGTCAGTGGGGTCCAGATCGGCAGCGTCTGGCGGGGCCAGGTCACCGATCCGGGCAAGACCTGGTTGTCGGTGAGCCGGGCGCCGATCTCCTGGCCGATCAGCTCCCTGGTGCGCGGCAGCCATGGCACCGGCCAGGTGCAAACGGCGGAGCTGAAGGCCTCTTACCCCGGCACGGCCTGGGCCGCCCATGGCAACTACGGCGTCGAATACGACCTGCGCCTGCCCCTGCGCAACGACACGGGCCGGCCCGTGAGCCTGCAACTCGCCCTGGAATCGCCCCTTAAGGGCGACAAACCCTTGGGAGGCCTGAAGTTCCGCCAGGGGCCCGGCGGTTCGATCTGGTTCCGCGGCAGCCTGGAGGTGGCCGGCCTCGATGGCCCCGAGGGCAAGCCCCTGGGCCGCGAGGGCTTCCACCTGGTGCTGCGCTCCGGCCAGGAGGGCCCCAGCCTCGGCACGGTGACCCTGGCCCCGGGCGGTCAACGGCAGCTGCGGTTACGGCTGATCTATCCAGCCGACGCCACCCCACCCCAGGTGCTCAGCCTGCTGCCCCTGGCCCCGCCAGCGAGCCCAGCGGCCAGCCCCCCGGCCCAACCAGCTGTGAAACAATCGCCAAACCAGCAAGCCAGCCCACCGTGACACCAGCCCGCAAGCGCCGGGTCTTCCCCTTCACCGCCATTGTTGGCCAGGAGGAGATGAAGCTCGCCCTGCTGCTCAACGTGATCGATCCGCGCATCGGCGGCGTGATGATCATGGGCGACCGGGGCACGGGCAAATCCACCACGATCCGGGCGCTCGCCGATTTGCTGCCCGAGATCGCTGTGGTGGCAGGCGATCCCTACAACAGCTCCCCCGACGATCCCGACCTGCAGAGCGCCGAGGTGCGCCAGCGGGCCGAAGCGGGCGAAACCCTGCCGGTGGAACCGCGCCAGGTGCCGATGGTGGACCTGCCCCTGGGCGCCACCGAAGATCGCCTCTGCGGCACGATCGACATTGAAAAGGCCCTGAGTGAGGGCGTGCGCGCCTTCGAGCCCGGCCTGCTGGCCAAGGCCAACCGGGGCCTCCTCTATGTGGATGAGGTGAACCTGCTCGATGACCACCTGGTGGACGTGCTGCTCGATTCGGCCGCCTCGGGTTGGAACACGGTGGAGCGCGAAGGGGTGTCGGTGCGTCACCCGGCCCGGTTTGTGCTGATCGGCTCCGGCAACCCAGAGGAAGGCGAGCTGCGCCCCCAGCTGCTCGATCGCTTTGGCATGAGCGTGGAAGTGCGCACCGTGCGCGATCCGGAATTACGGGTGCAGGTGGTGGACCAGCGCACCAGTTTCGATCAGGACCCCGACCGCTTCAATGACGCGGTGCAGGCCACCCAGGACGCCCTCCAGGCCCGGGTGGTGGCGGCCCAGCAGCTTCTGCCCCAGGTGGCCATCGACGACGACCTACGCCTGCGCATCTCGGCCATCTGCGGCGAGCTCGATGTGGATGGCCTGCGCGGCGACATTGTGACGAACCGGGCGGCCCGGGCCCTGGCCGCCTTTGAAGGCCGCGCTGAGGTGGGCGAAGACGATGTCGCCCGGGTGGTGGCCTGCTGCCTGCGCCACCGCCTGCGCAAGGATCCGCTGGAGCAGATCGACTCCGGCGATCGGGTCGTCAAAATGTTCTGCAAGGTGTTTGATCGGGCCCTGAGCGCCGATCGGCGCGAGTTTGAGCTGGCGCTTGCGGCCTAATCGCCGCCGGATCCCGATTCGATGAGAATCCTCGGCCTTGATCCCGGCCTGGCCCGGGTGGGCTACGGCGTGATTGATTTCGAGGCGGGCCAGCAGCGCATGCTCGATTGCGGCATGATCCGCACCGATCCGGGCCGCTGCGAGGGAGATCGGATGGTGGAAATCGCCTCCGACCTGCGCCAGTTGCTGCGCCGCTGGCAACCGGATCTGGCGGCGGTGGAGAAGTTTTTTTTCTATCGCTCCAGCACCACCATTTCTGTGGTTCAGGCCCGCGGCGTGCTGATCATGACCCTGGCCCGCTTCAAGGTGCCGGTGGTGGAGTTCCCGCCGATGCAGATCAAGCTGGCCATAGCCGGCCATGGCCACGCCGATAAGGGCGACGTGCTGGCGGCGGTGATGCGGGAGCTCAATCTTGAGGAGCCACCGCGTCCCGATGACGCCGCCGATGCCCTGGCTGTAGCCCTCACCGGCTGGTTCCAGCGCTGAGCATGGATGGGATCAAGGAGCAGGCCAAGGATTTCACCAGCGCCAAGGCCCTGTGGCGCCAGCGGCTGCGCCCCCTGCGGCTGGATCGGTCCAGCCATTGCCAAGCCGCGATCCTTGCCGTGGCCCGGCGCGAGTTGCGGGGGCTGCTGCCACCAGGCAAAAGGCTGGGCCTCTATTGGCCCTTGGCCGGGGAAATCGACCTACGCAGCCTGGTGGAGCTGGCGGGCGAGGGGCCTGACACCGCCCTGGCCCATCGGCTGGCTTTGCCGGCGGTAGCTGGCGTTCCCGGCGATGGGCAGCTGGAGTACCGGGCCTGGCAGCCGGGCGAGCTGCTCGAGCTCGATCTCTGCCGCATCCCTGCGCCCGGCGGGCCCGCCCTGGCCCCAGGGGCGCTGGGGCTGGTGTTAGTCCCTGCCCTCGGCTTCGATCGCCAGGGCATCCGGCTCGGCTCCGGTGGGGGGTGGTACGACCGCCTGCGCGCCGATCCGCTGTGGCGGGCTGTGCCCAGCCTGGCGGTGCTGCCGGCGGCCTGCCTGGTGGAGCAGCTGCCCCGGGACCCCTGGGATGTGCCTTTTGATGGCTGGCTTGATGAGGCGGGGGTTCATCGACTGCCCGCTGCAGGGAGCTTTCGATGGACCGCTGGCAAGAGCACCTGACGTCTCATTAACGATTTCCCCAGGGGCCAGCGCTTCGTCCCGTCCTTTGCCAGGATCCATGGGTTGACCGTTGAGCTGCCTTGGATTCCCTGGCCCCCCACCAGCTGCGTTCCCCCGCCAGCCGCCGTTCCAGCAGTAGTTCCGCCAGCGCGGCCGAGCGGGTCCTCCACGCCGAACTCAAGGGCAGCCCCCAGGACAACGATGCCCTCTCGATGATGGTGAGCTCGATGGTGCATATGGTGCAGGCCGGCAAGGGCAGCGACAGCCGCTGGTCCGCATCCTGAAAGAAGCCCGCTCCCGGGTCAGACTTCGCTTTGAGGATCTCCTCATCAGAGTTGTCTCCGGATGCGATCTGGCGCCAACCGGCATAGCTGCCGGTAGCGTTCAATGGCCCATTGCGCCTTGGCCATGACCCGCTCTGCAGCCCGGCCTGCTGCTGGCCCGTTCCCTGGCGTTTGCCGCCGTGCTGGCGTCTCCAGGCTGCAGGTCGGGGCCGCTGTGCTCTCCGCCCTAGTTGGCGGCGCAGCCCTCCTGGCAAATCCTTCCCGGGTGGAGGCCCACGCCATCGAAAGCAGCATCACCCGGCTGGCCAGCCTCAGCAACGGCCTGCTACTTAGCAGCCAGTTTTCCAGCGGTCAGCCGACGGTGGCTGCCAACGTGCGCCTGATTGCACCGGGCGGCGAAGCGACTGAGCTCGGTCGCACCGACGGCCAGGGCCAGCTCAGCTTTGCCCTGCCCAAGGGCGCCAGTGGCGATTGGGACGTTCAGGTGGATGGGGGCCCTGGCCACCGCGACTACCTCACCGTGCCGGTTCAGGCCGGCATGGCCCAGCTCGATCGCCTCAGTGGGCGGGAGCTGCCGGGTCTGGGCGATTCCCTAGCGACCCTGCTCCACCCGGGTGGGCTGGCCCTGGGCGGGCTCTGCGGGGTGGCTGGCGTGGTGATCGGCCTGGATCGTCGCCGCCGGCGCGGCTGATGGCCACTGGTAGTCCGGCTTTGGATCGCATGGTCGAGCGGCTTAAGGCCAGCTCCGATCCCAAGCGTCGCTATGAATACGTGCTCTGGCTCGCCAAGAAGCTGGAGCCCTTGCCGGAGGAATTCCGCCAGGAGGCCTTCAAGGTGAAGGGATGCGTCTCCCAGGTCTTTGTGGTGGGCCAGCTGCAAGGGGGCCGGCTCCATTGGCAGGGGGATTCCGATGCGGCGATCACCAAGGGGCTGCTGGCCTTGTTGATCGAGGGCCTCGAGGGTCTCGATCCCGCCCAGGCGGCCAACCTTGATCCGGCCTTCGTGGCCGAAACGGGTCTCCAGGCCAGCCTCACTCCATCGCGGGCCAACGGTTTTCTCAACATCTTGGCGATGATGAAGGCCCAGGCCCGGGCCTTGCAGGCTGGCGCAGCTGGGCCCCAAACCCCCGTCGAACCGTGAGTGGCCTGGGGATTTCTAGGATCCCGTCTTTGTAGGCAACGCGGCCATGACCATCGGCATCGGCTTGTTGGGTCTGGGCACGGTGGGGGCTGGCGTTGCCGCCATCTTGGCCACCCCCCAGGGGCGCCATCCCCTGGTGGCCGACCTCGAACTCAAACGGGTGGCCGTGCGCGATCTGGCCCGGCCCCGGCCCGTGGCAATTGCTGCAGAGTTGCTTTGCAGCGATCCCGAAGCCGTGGTCGATGACCCGGCCGTGGAGATTGTGGTGGAGGTGCTGGGCGGCCTGGAGCCGGCCCGCTCCTTGATCCTGCGGGCGATCGCCGCTGGTAAATCGGTGGTCACCGCCAATAAGGCCGTGATTGCCCGCTATGGCGATGAGATCGCTGCCGCCGCCCAGGCCAAAGGGGTGTATGTGTTGATTGAGGCGGCCGTGGGTGGCGGCATCCCGATTATTGAACCGCTGAAGCAATCCCTGGGTGGCAACCGCATCCAGCGTGTGAGCGGCATCATTAACGGCACCACTAACTACATCCTCAGTCGCATGGCCGCTGAGGGGGCGGCCTATGGCGCGGTGTTGGCCGACGCCCAGCAGCTGGGCTACGCCGAGGCCGACCCGGCGGCCGACGTGCAGGGCGGCGATGCGGCCGACAAGATTGCGATCCTGGCGGGCCTGGCCTACGGGGGGCCGGTGGATCGGTCCGCCATTGCCACCGAAGGCATCGACCGGCTCGATGCCCGCGATGTGGACTACGCAGCCCGGCTGGGCTTTGTGGTGAAACTGCTGGCCGTGGCGGAGCATGTCGGCCAGGACGACGACGGCGTGCAGCAGCTCGATGTGCGCGTCCATCCCACCTTGTTGCCCAAGCACCACCCCTTGGCCGGCGTGCATGGGGTGAACAACGCGATCCTGGTGGAGGCCGACCCGGTGGGCCAGGTGATGTTCTACGGGCCCGGCGCCGGGGCGGGCCCCACGGCCTCGGCCGTGGTGGCCGACATCCTCAACATTGCTGGCATTCGCCAGGTAGGGGGGGCCTCAGCTGGCCTCGATCCCCTGCTGGCGGCCAGCAGCTGGAACCGCTGCCGCCTGGTTGATGGCCTTGATAGCCAGCACCGCAACTACCTGCGCCTGCTCACCCGCGATGAGGCCGGCGTGATTGGCCAGATCGGTAGCTGCTTCGGCGCCGCTGGCGTGTCGATTCAGTCGATCGTGCAATACGAAACCGATGGCCCCGGCGCTGAGATGGCCGCCGGCGC
>Ga0209107_10002098_pt1 | contig 11093 bp, 16 predicted proteins | sample LakErihyJuly2011_2_FD_187460 | JGI IMG/M metagenome (GOLD analysis project Ga0209107, IMG submission 187460) | Freshwater microbial communities from dead zone in Lake Erie, Canada - CCB hypolimnion July 2011 (SPAdes) (version 2) | ecosystem: Environmental > Aquatic > Freshwater > Lentic >... | reverse complement strand
CCATAACCAGTCTCGCAGCTGGAACCAAGAGTATTGTAAACACGGCATATGTTAATATTGATTATACAAGATATAAAAATTTATCTACCTGGGTCAGTGCAGCCTCAAGTGATAATAGTTTAATTGGTATAAGTTTTGACATATTTAATGGGATCAAAACATTGACTATTGGTGTTGGTGCCGGGGGTGATGGAGCACCAATATATGCCAATGGTGGAAACATATATGCAGTTATGAAAAATTTAGCCATAGGTACAAGCACTAATGATCCTCCTAATCCTTATTGGTCTACGGTATATTCCATACCGTTACTCACAGCCGGTACATATCTAAGTGGTGAATTAACGGATAGTGGGTTGTCGAAATATATTACAAAGACCACTGAAGAGTTAAATTATGCTGAGTATTTTGGGTTTGAGCAAGGTGAAGGTTCTATGTTCATTGTAGAGTATGATGGAGTGGAAAGTGTTTACATTTATCTAAATAATTTAAGAGAATTGTCAGGTGATGCAGGATTTGATGCTACCATGTCCAATCTGACCAGAGCGTTTCATTATTATTCCGGAATAGACTCACCTGCACGTTTTAATCAATTAGAATCTCTCAACTCCGATGATCCTAGAACACGATTATTTAGAGGGTTTGTTGTATCAACTAAAACTCCTTCAGAAGTTTGGCAAGTTGAAACCAGTATAGTTCCCTTACCTACCTAATATATTTTTCCTGAGTTAACTACTAAGATAACTAGTGTTATAGAAACAGGATTATCATGTATAGAAACAAATTTCGTTTTCATATTTTAGGATTACCGCACACGGTTACGAGCAAAGAGTATAATGCGTGTGCATACACTCAAAAAGTTGTAAAATTTGGCAAGATGATGAAGGCCCGTGGGCACACAATCATTCATTATGGTCATGAAGATAGTGATTTAGTTTGTGATGAACATGTAACCGTAATCACCAATGAAGATTGGAAAATAGCTTACGGTGATTATGATTGGCGTAAGAACTTTTTCAAGTTTAGCACAGACGATCATGCTTATCAAACATTCTACAAGAATGCTATTAGAGAAGTTGGTAAACGCAAACAAAAAAATGATTTTATATTAGCCTTCTGGGGTAGTGGTGTAAGACCAATATGTGATGCACATTCGGATATGATTGTAGTAGAACCGGGCATTGGTTATGCAGGTGGACATTGGGCTAGATGGAAGATATTTGAAAGTTATGCTATCTATCATGCTTACTATGGGCTAGATGCCGTTGGCAGTTGTAAACAAGATTGGTATGATGCGGTTATTCCAAACTATTTTGATCCAGATGATTTTGAATTTAAAGAAAAGAAAGAAGATTACTTTTTATTCTTAGGTAGAGTATATGATGGTAAAGGCATTCAGGTAGCAATACAAACAACACAAGCAATTGGTGCTAAACTAATCATTGCAGGACAGAATCCGGACAACTTAACATTTCCCCCGCATGTAGAGTTTGTTGGTTATGCTGATATACCTACACGCAAGAAACTAATGAGTAATGCTAAAGGTGCATTTGTTGCTTCTATGTATGTAGAACCGTTTGGTGGTGTGCAAATGGAATTACTATTCAGCGGTACTCCTACTATCACGACTGACTGGGGTAGTTTTGCTGAAAATAATATTCATGGATATACCGGATATCGTTGCCGTACATTTGATCAATTCGTGTGGGCAGCAGAAAACATTGAACGTATTGATCCTAAAAATTGTAGAACATATGCTGAGAACTTTACATTAGATAAAGTAGCAAAGACATATGAAGAATACTTTCAAATGGTATCATCTGTACATACTGGTAATGGCTGGTATCAAAGACATGATAGAGATAATTTAGATTGGTTAAAGAAAGATTTACCTGTATTACCCGAAAGAGAATACGTCCCCTCAAATAAATTCTTATCACATGCTATAGATAAACTACCCGTTAACACTAACTTTTTAATTATTGGTGCAATGGATGGAGTAAGGCATGATGACATAACCCCTCATGTTAGACAACATAAAGAATGGAGTGGACTATTAGTAGAACCTGTTAAGGATCAGTTTGAACGACTAAAACAAAACTTTGCAGGATATACTAATCTACAATTTGAAAATTCAGCAATAACCAATGAAGCTGGAACAATGGAGATAAAAAGAATCCCAATCCAATACATTGGAAAAGAAGTTCCAGAGTGGGCAGATGGCATCAGTACATTTAAAGAGGGATTACTCATTGATCAATATGAAAAGTTCATGGTCAAAGAACCAGTAAACTGTATAACGTTCAAAGATTTAAAAGACAAATACAATATCAATAAAATAGACTTACTACAAGTAGATTGTGAAGGATATGATTATGATATATTCAAGCAAATTTGGAGTGAGGAATTCAGACCCGCAATCGTAAAGATTGAAGTAGTGAACATATCTAAAGAAGATTTAGATGAATTAACTAATACGTTATCATATTCTGGATATGAAGTTAGGCACATAGGTGATGACATAATTGGGTTAAAAAAATGAGGGTAGCATTTTTTATACATAACGAGTGGGCATTTGGTTCTATTCATTCTGAATTAACAAAAAGATTACATTTATATAATATTGATGCTTCTATTCTAGATTGGACTATAAACTATAGTACAAAAGAACTACTAGAGTACAATAATCAAATAGATTTATTCATAACTACCCCACATGGACTTCCATCTTTACATAGTAACGGTATAAAATTAGAAAAGTGTATAGTAGTATTTCATAGTGAATTAGATATAGTATATTATATTGATAATATAGCTACTGAACATAGACATGAAATTAAACAATTGGGTGCAGTAAGTTTATGGTTAATTAATAGAGCAAAAGAATTAAACATTAATCAAAATGTAACTCATTTACCATTGGGAATAAATTATAAAAGATACTATCATAGACCGAGTAATGAGTTAAAAACAATTGGGTATGCGGGTACATTTCATGACCGCGATATGATGGCTAATGACTGCATCATTAGGGGTGCGAAGCGGGCGTATCTAATAAAAGAGGTAGCAGAAAAGTTAAATCTTAATTTTGTTATTGCTCAAAAATATCATAATAGTTTTGTAACAATGGCTGGGTTTTACCCAACTGTAGATTGCATAATGTTAGCGTCAGTGAAAGAAGGTGCCGGGTTACCTATGTTAGAAGCCGGTCCATCTGGTAAATTAATACTTACAACCAAAGTGGGACATTTTGAAGAAACGATAACTGACAAAGGAGCAATATCATTGCCTGTTAATGAGGATGAATATAAGCAACAAGCAGAGGCTACATTGATTTATTACATTGAGAACCCAGCTGAGTATAGAAACAAATGTTTATCTATACAAGAACATGCAAAAAGTTATGACTGGTCTAACTTCATACATCACTGGGAAAAAATAATAAAATCTTAATAAAAACTGTTACATGCTATAAATTTTACCATATTGGTTGCTTTTTACCAATTTTAACTCTATAATAGCCATTGTGTGCTAATTATTTTACCAACTAACGAAAAAGGAGGTCTTGAATGACTGAAATTACGCTAGATAGAGAACAAGTTTCTAAAACGGCACTGGTCGCAGTAAAACTTACATTAATGATGTTAACATTGATAGGATCAGTGTTTATGCTTAAATGGGTTGTAGTTGATAAGCTAGGCAAATACGTACCAGTTGAGAGTTCTCAAATCACAACAGCAATGAGAGAAAGACAGCTAAATTGTCTTGCCACAAACATTTATTACGAAGCAGGCAATCAGTCCTTTGAAGGCAAGGTAGCTGTAGCACAAGTAACAATAAACAGAACCGAGAGCGGCGTATATCCGGCTGATATTTGCAAAACTATCTACCAAAAAAATATTGTCTACGAAAAAGTTCTTTGTCAATTTAGTTGGGTATGTGATAGAGCTGTTATGATTAGGCCTGTTAACCGAGTCAATTTTAAGGAAAGTGAAGAGGTTGCCAAAAAAGTTCTTTTAGAAGGGTTCCGCTTACCCAGTTTAAAGGATGCAATGTACTTTCATGGAGATTACATTAATCCAGGATGGAAGCGTGAAAAGATTACAAAAATTGGAAATCATATTTTTTACAAATAAGGACACTTACTATGAAATTTATTGGACTTATCTCTAAACCGGTTCACTTTGTCTACATGTTCTTTAAGGATCATTTGGGCCATATTAGTGCTCATACACTAGGTTGGATCACTATTGTGCTATTGCATTTTGCAGCCGTTCCTACCCTACTTGCAATGATCCTAGCACAAAGCGACAAGCTACCACCATATGATCTTATGCTATTTGTGTGGACCGCGCTGACCGCATTGTTCTTTAAAAGTTTAATTGAAAAGAACTTTTTATATGTTTCTACTATTTGTTTAGGGTTTATTGCTCAAGTAGTAATGCTGGGAATGATTGTATTTAAATAATGTATTGAGGATATTCCGTGGCCTGCAAAAGAATAGTATTTTATATAGAGCCTGAATGGGCCTATGGTGTTATTCATTATGATTTAGTTAAACTATTATATCAGCACGATATAATTGCTAGTCTACTTCCGTGGAATAGAGCCTATACTGTTCAGGAAATTACTGATTTAGTAGACGTTACTGACGTTATTGTTACTGTGCCTCATGGACTAGAGGGTTTAATACGTCACTTTAATGTGCCCGCCAGTCAGTGCATAGTTATGTGTCACAGCATACATGACTTAGAGCTTTATATAGGCTTAGGTGATACTATTACAGATCAAATTGCTGATTATGCTGTAGTTAGTGAATTTCTTAAACAGGAATCAATTAAATTAGGTATTACAAGAATACCTAAAGTTACAGTGTTAGGTATTATGACCGAGGCTTTCTATGCAGAACCCTCAAAACAATTAAGTGTTTTGGGATACGCAGGAGCTTGGGATGATAGAACTGCACTTATTAAACGAACCACATTAATCAAAAAAGTTTGTGAAATCGTTAAGCTAGAACTTAGGATAGCGTCTACTTATCACAATAGTTTTGTTACGATGGCAGGTTTTTATAAAACCGTGGATTGTGTGCTAGTAGCTAGCGCATATGAGGGGGCAGGTCTACCCTGTTTAGAAGCCGCAGCCTCAGGTCGATTAGTTATTAGTACCCCCGTTGGTCATTGGGACCGAATTAGTCCTAACGGTGCAATTGAGGTTCCTATAAGTGAAAATGAGTATGTGGACAGAACAGTAGAAGCAATTGTATTCTATCGAAATAATCCTATAGAATATAGAAATAGATGCGCTCAAGCACTTGAGCACGCCAAAAAATATGATTGGAAATATCATATCAACGATTGGGTAGATTTGTTTAAAGGAATATAATACAGAGACTCTGTAAAGATATCATTTACTAAATACTTGATGAGACTAAGTGAATTTAGCGAAGGTATTGCAACTCTTCCAGCCGGCGAATATCGTGGCGGCAAGAGTTCATTATATGTTCCCACAAAATTTAAACCTGATTCTATACAGAAGTTACCAGGCGGCAGTGGGTTTATGTATACAGTTGGACCGGGGCAGTTTGGCACAGATATAGAAATATGGGATCCCCAAGGACCAGATTATGTCAATGCATCTCAAAAGCCCGTGAGAAAACCCACAGAACAAGATTCGGAATATAACGAACGAGTGGAGGATTGGAATCGTGCTAACAAAAAGGCATTAAATACCCCAGGTCAATTAGTTGGTAAACTTTCAATAACACCACATGAATCGTTTCCATTACCTAATGCAGTACAAGTTGATACCATTACAGTGGATGAAGACTATCGTGGTCAAGGCATTGCTAAGGCATTGTATGGTATTGTATTAACTATCATGAAACGGCCATTGGTTGCTGGTGAACTGCAAACACCCGGCGGACGTAGAAATTGGGTTAGTCTTGCCGGTATACCGGGTGTTGTTATGAAAGGTTATGTTGGTTTTGAGAAGTACGAACTAGCCCCTAACACGCCTTCACAGAATAAACAAGCTGAAAGAAACATCGATACCCTTATGGGTCAACTAGGAGGTGATTATATTGGTCAAACACCTAGCGGTCGCCCTTTTTTCGCATTTGACGTGAAACCCAACACCACGGGAAAAGAATTAGAAGCCTATGTTAAAACTAAAATGAGTAAAGTATACGGGGACACTTACTTTTATTCTGGATTATATGCAACTTGGAGCGGAGCATGAGAGCAACTGAATTTATAACCGAAGCTGTTAAACAACGTTTAGATCCTAAATGTTGGAAGGGTAAGCACAAAGAAGGCACTAAAATCAAAGGCGGCATTAGAGTCAACAACTGTGTGCCTAACGAAAGTGTGGCGGAAGGGTTAACTCCAGACGAACAATTTGATATCATTGAAGAAATGGTTGAAAGTCTAGCACAAACACACGGTGTTGATGCAGAAACAATATGGGAAGACTTTGAATCAGTTCATGATTCAGAACTGTTGGACGAATCGGCCGCATGGAAACGTTCAGCTGGCAAGAGCAAAAAAGGCGGACTCAATGCCAAGGGTGTTGCTAGCTACCGCAGAGAAAATCCCGGATCTAAACTGCAAATGGCAGTGACTACCAAACCAAGCAAGTTGAAACCAGGATCAAAAGCGGCCAAACGCCGTAAAAGTTTCTGTGCAAGAATGGGCGGCAACAAGGGTCCTATGAAAAAGCCCAACGGCAAACCTACTCGCAAGGCCTTGGCATTACGTAAGTGGAACTGCTAATGAAAATCAACGATCTTTTAGAAAAAAAACTAGCTGCTCCTACATCTAGTCAATGCTCGATTGGGCACAGTCGGTTAAGCAATGTTCGTTATAGCCAATGCGTTGGTAGCGGTATGTTGAAGCATGATAGTGATCATACTGACGGAACAGGCAAACAAGGCGTTAAAGGATCAGGAGTTCAACTTAAAGGTAAGAAACGTAAAAGCGAGCTAAAAGGCGGAACAGTTAAAGATTATAGTTAAACCCTAAAACTTTCGCCACACCATTCATACCTTACTGTATCTCGATTAAATCTAACTAATCCGTTTTTTGAAATATACTATAATTTATTGTTCGTTAGGATTTTAAATACGGAAGCTAGAACCACACCCACAGCGATCACGTTCGTTAGGATTAATAAAATCAAATCCTTCATTGAGTCCATTTCGAACCCAATCCATTGTTAATCCATTTAGATACACTAGACTTTTAGCATCTACTAATACCACAAAGTCTTTTTGGGCATAGTTAGTAACACCAACTTCGGCAGTATATTCATCTACATATTCCATAGTGTAGGCTAATCCAGAACAACCGGTAGTTTTTACGCCAATACGAATACCTACACCCTTGCCACGTTTGGTTAACTGTTGTTTTATTTTTTTAGACGCTGTGTCGGTTAACGAAATCATAATGTTTTTATAAACGCTTGTAAATCGCTTAGGGGGTATTTATTGGGCTTTACACCCTATATTAGGAGCCAACTTGTTTTGATTTATAGTCGGCAATAGCAGCCTTTACGCTATCTTCTGCTAATATAGAGCAATGGATTTTACAGGCGGAAGCGCCAACTCCTTTGCGATTTGCGAATTTTTAATGTTTGCTGCTTCGTCGAGCGTTAATCCTTTAATCCATTCAGTTACTAACGAAGACGACGCCAGAGCAGATCCACAACCATATGTCTTGAAGACTGCATCTGTGATAATATTAGTTTCTGGATCAACCTTGATCTGCAACTTCATCACATCTCCGCACGCCGGTGCTCCGGTGAGTCCAGTACCAACTGTGGGATCACTTTTATCAAATGATCCCACATTTCGTGGATTCTCAAAATGATCTAAAACTTTTGCACTATATGCCATATAATTCCTCTTTTTAATTATCTTCTAACCTATTTATCTGATAAATATTAGCATGGAACAAATAAACATCACTGATTCTGCAATATTAAAAATTACTGATCTATTAGCAGAAGAAAACAACCCAACATTAAAACTACGCACATTTGTACAAGGTGGTGGATGTAGTGGATTTCAATATGGATTCACTTTTGATGAAGAACAAAATGAAGATGATTTTTTAATTAACAGGCCCGGCCTAACTGTGTTAATAGATGCAATGAGTATGCAATATCTAACAGGTTCTACCATTGATTATAAAGAAGATTTAAATGGATCCAGTTTTGTTATCCAAAATCCCGGGGCAACTAGTACCTGCGGATGTGGCTCAAGTTTTAGCGTTTAACTTGGTAAAAATCACTTGACACCTTGCTGAAATGGTTGTATAATTGTTGTATGTTCATCCAACCCGTTCATTAATATGACTGATTGTTACCGAGTTATTTCCAGTTTGGAAGACCATCCTAGTCGCCTAAACAAAGAAGCAATATTAGAAGCAGAAATTGACAACGTGGAATTGTTTGAAGGTATGCGTATGGCCTTGGACAATCTCTACACGTTTGGTGTTAAGAAAGTTCCCACTCACGGAGGCCCAAATGGGCAGGGTCTTCCTTGGGAAGCGTTTAAAGAACTATGTCATTTGTTGTACACTAGACAACTTACAGGACATGATGCCCGCGATGCTATCGAACTTGCATTGAGTGCAAGTACACAACGTCAATGGAATGATTGGTATCGTCGAATCCTTATCAAAGATCTCCGATGCGGTGTTAGCGAAAAAACAATTAACAAAGTTAAAAAGAACGCCGTACCAGTGTTTGAGTGCATGTTGGCGCATGATGGTGCTAACCACGAAAAGAAAATCACAGGTAAGAAACTACTCGAGCCAAAACTTGACGGAGTTCGTGTAGTCACTATAATTAATGCAGAAAATAAAACTGCATCAATGTACACACGTAATGGCAAAGAACTAGAAAATTTTAGTCACATTACCAAAGCAATTGAAGCCAACATTGAATTGTTTGAACGTAGTATTGTGCTAGATGGCGAAATGGTTAGTTCTAGTTTCCAAGCACTAATGAAACAAGTACATCGTAAAAGTGATGTACAGAGCAACGATGCTCGTCTTATGTTATTTGATATTTTACCATTAAGTGAATTCCAAAAAGGAAAAAGTGTTCTTGGGCAAAAACGACGAAGTAATCTAATCCGTTCAATGAAACCTGTATTTGACAAACTTGGTAGTATTGATATTATTCCACAGAAAGAAGTTGATCTAAATAGTTATGTTGGAGAGCTTGAATTTAAACAATATAACAAGGATGCTATTGAAGCAGGCTTTGAAGGCATTATGATCAAGGATGTAGATGCAATCTACGAATCTAAAAGATCAGTAAGTTGGCTAAAACAAAAGCCATTTATCGAAGTAAGTTTGGAGGTTACTAATGTTGAAGAAGGTACAGGCAAGAATGCAGGCAAGTTGGGCGCATTGGTCTGCTCCGGAGTGGACGACGGAAAAACGATTGTTGTCAATGTCGGTAGTGGCTTTACTGATGATGCTCGAACTGATTTTTGGAGTAGTCGTGATAGTTTACCTGGTCAAATTGTTGAAGTAAGAGCAGATGCTGTTACACAAAATCAAGATGGAACATACAGTCTTAGATTTCCAAGATTTCTAAGTTTTCGTGGATTTAAAGTAGGTGAAAAGATATAATATGAAAAAATCTTCAATAAAAGATTTATTGTATGGTGGAATTATGGAATTGATGAATAATTCAGAACATTATTATAATAGTGGAATAGGATCAAAATATAATCATTTTACTGAATCAGGAAAAGAATCCGTTCAAGCATTTTTAATTTTAATGAGCGAGATTATGCTTATGGCTGAATCAGAGTTATTAGATAAACGTGCTAAAGAGTTAGTAGTTAAAGGTTTAAAAGGAGAAAAAGTTTAAGCATGAAAGAAGATATGATTACCATTGATGGGTATGTTGAGGAAATTTTACCAAACGCAATGTTTAGAGTAAAGTTGGAACAAGGCGCAATTATTTTAGGCCATATTTCCGGAAAGATGCGTCAGAATAAAATTCAGATCCTGCAAGGGGATCAAGTCAAACTAGAAATGAGTCCATACGACCTAACTAAAGGTCGTATAATATATCGTACAAAATAACAATATTGTTATTCTAGATAATTAGCCCAACTGGGATGTTGTAAATCCCATTTTAGTTTTTTACGTCTATCAACTAATTGGAAATATGTTGGTTTGTACGGTTTTGATTTAGGAATAATTTTCTTATTATTACCTTTATTTGAATTACAATCCGCACAGGCACAAACGGTATTTTCAAAAATAGTTTTCCCTCCGTGGCTGACTGGCAGAACGTGATCTAATGTAGCAGTTTTACGGCTAACATCATCACCACAATATTGACAAATATATCTATCACGAAGGAATACATTGTGTTTTGAAAATCGTACTCCTGTTTTTCTTTTTTCGTATTCACGTAAAATCATAACGCTAGGAACGTTTGTTTCCCAATTTGCGCTATGTACAACCCAATCTTCATAAAATTCCAAGACGGTGGCTTTCTCAAGAACCATGTATTTTATAGAGTCTTGCCAAGAAATTATTGATAATGGCAGATAGGATATAGGAGATCCGTCTGCGTTAAGCATTAAAGTTGAAATTTTATCACCCGGTTAGTTATTGCAAAGTATTTATTTTAACATAAAATGTTAAAAAAGTCAAAAGATATCTATTTTTATATCACTGATTTAAACTAAATATCAGTGTGAACAACTATTTAAGTAGGTTAGTATCTATTAAAAATGACAGGGATTAAATAATGGCTATTCAATATATCAATACTGGATCCAGTGCAAATGCAGGCAATGGCGACAATATAAGATCGGCATTTACAAAAGCAAATGCAAACTTTACTGAATTATATACCTTAACAGGGATTGTTCCTAACGGTACTAAAACAGCAACCGCTACTGGTACTGCTGGGCAAATTAGTTTTGATGCAAACTATATCTACATCTGCACAGCAACTAACACCTGGAAACGTGCGGCCTTAACTGGCAGTTATTAAACTACGGTAAATATTGACTATGCCTATCCTAGTTCAAAGTTTCCTCAACAGTGCTACACGAT
>Ga0209107_10002096_pt1 | contig 11096 bp, 8 predicted proteins | sample LakErihyJuly2011_2_FD_187460 | JGI IMG/M metagenome (GOLD analysis project Ga0209107, IMG submission 187460) | Freshwater microbial communities from dead zone in Lake Erie, Canada - CCB hypolimnion July 2011 (SPAdes) (version 2) | ecosystem: Environmental > Aquatic > Freshwater > Lentic >... | reverse complement strand
TACGAGATCGTACAGGGCCTCGACATCGATGCCTTCAGCCGCGCGCGCATGGATGCCACGCACAAAGAACTGCTCGAAGAACGCGACGGCGTCAAAGATCTGCTCGGCTGAGCAGAGAGGACGCCGCCCGACCATCACCGCCCAAAGGATCTCCGCCATGGCACACGCACTCGTCGCCCTCCTGCTCGCCGGTCTCGCCGTCTGGACGCTCACGCTCCCTGGCGGATGGATCGCGTTGCTGTTCGTGGCGGCGCTGCTGTACCTCGCCTACCAACGCCTGAACCTGCTCGCCTTCACGGCGACGGCGCTGGCGCTGCTGGTCGCGTACACCGTGCTCGGCAAGCCACCGCTGTGGTGGGGCGGCATCCTGTGGGCGGGCACGGCGCTGCTGGTGCTCCTCAACGTCCGGCCGCTGCGCAAGGCGGTGCTGACGCGTCCGTTCCTGAAGGTGTACCGGCGCATGCTGCCCGCGATGTCCGACACCGAGCGCGAGGCGCTCGAAGCGGGCACCGTGTGGTGGGACGGCGAACTCTTCACCGGCAAGCCTGACTGGTCGAAGCTGCTCAGCGCCAAGGCGCCGCAGCTCACGGCCGAAGAGCAGGCTTTCCTCGACGGCCCCTGCGAAGAGCTGTGCGGGATGGTCGACGATTTCGATATCACGCATCGCCGCGGCGACATGCCGCCCGAGATCTGGGATTTCCTGAAGCGCAAGGGCTTCTTCTCGATGATCATCCAGAAGAAGTACGGCGGCCTCGAGTTCTCGGCCTACGCGCACTCCTGCGTGCTCGCCAAGCTCTCGACCCGCAGCGCCACGGTGTCCTCGACGGTCGCGGTGCCGAACTCGCTCGGCCCCGGCGAGCTGCTGCAGCACTACGGCACCGAGGAGCAGAAGGATCACTACCTGCCGCGGCTCGCGCGCGGCGATGACATCCCCTGCTTCGCGCTCACCGGACCGCGCGCCGGCTCCGACGCCGCTTCGCTCCCCGACAGCGGCGTGGTCTGCAAAGGGATCTGGCAGGGTCGCGAGATCACCGGACTGCGCCTGAACTTCTCCAAGCGCTACATCACACTCGCGCCCGTGGCGACGGTGATCGGCCTCGCCTTCCGCATGTTCGACCCTGAGCGGCTGCTCGGCGGCGAGGAAGACCTCGGCATCACCTGCGCGCTGATCCCGCGCGAGACACCGGGCATCTCCATCGGCCGCCGGCACTTCCCGCTCAATGTGCCGTTCCAGAACGGTCCGCTCTCCGGTACGGATGTGTTCGTGCCGCTCAACTTCATCATCGGCGGGCCGAAGATGGCGGGCCAGGGCTGGCGCATGCTGGTCGAGCAGCTCTCGGTCGGCCGCTGCATCTCGCTGCCCTCGAGCGGCACCGGTGGCGGCAAGGCCGCGGTGTTCGCGACCGGCGCCTATGCCCGCATCCGCCGACAGTTCAACATGCCGGTCGGCAAGTTCGAGGGCATCGAGAGCGTGATCGCTCGCATGGTGGGCCTCACCTACACCATGGACGCGGCGCGCTCGGTCACCGCCGGGGCCATCGACGGCGGCGAGAAACCCTCGGTGCCCTCCGCGATGCTGAAGTACCACGTCACCGAGATGTCGCGGCAGATCGCCAACGACGCGATGGACGTGCACGGCGGCAAGGGCATCTGCCTCGGACCCAAGAACTATCTCGCCCGCGGCTACCAGGTCGTGCCGGTGGCCATCACCGTCGAAGGCGCGAACATCTTGACGCGCAGCCTCATCATCTTCGGTCAGGGTGCAGTGCGCTGCCATCCGTTCGTGCTGCGCGAGATGGAAGCCGCCAAGAACCCGGACCGCGCCAAGGGCATCGACGACTTCGACCGCGCGCTCTTCGGTCACATCGGCTTCACGATCAGCAACGCGGTGCGCTCGCTCATCATGGCGCTCACCAACGCGCGCTTCACGGCAGCACCGGACCGCGGCGAAGCCTCGCGCTACTACCAGCACATCGTGCGCTTCTCAGCGAGTTTCGCCTTCGCGGTGGATGTCGCGATGCTCTCGCTCGGCGGCTACCTGAAGAAGAAAGAGAACCTCTCGGCACGGCTCGGCGATGTGCTCTCCTGCATGTACCTCGCCTCGATGGTGCTCAAGCATTACGACAACCAAGGCCGGCGCCCCGAAGACCTGCCGATCGTCGAGTGGGCCTGCCGCAGCCTGCTCTCCAAGGCGCAGGACCAGCTGCACGGCTTCCTGCGCAACTTCCCGAACCGCACGCTCGCCGCCCTGATGCGTTTCTTCATCTTCCCGCGCGGTCTGCAGTACTCGGCGCCGGACGACCGGCTCGGCCGCACGCTCGCCGAGCTCGTGCTGTCGCCGGGCGAAGTGCGCGACCGGCTCTGCTACCCGGTCTATCGCAAAGTCACTCCGGACAATCCGCTCGGACTGCTGCAGGAAGTGCTGGAAATGGCGGAGCGGGCGGAGGACCTCGAAAAGCGCATCCGGGTCGACGGCGTCAAGACGGGCCGTATCCGTTCGCTCGAAATGCCGGGCATGATCGCCGAGGCGCAGGCACTCGGCATCATCACCGGCGCCGACGCCGCATGGCTCGCCGAGTACGACCGCAAGGTCATGGAGATCGTCAACGTCGACGACTTCGCGCCCCACGAACTCGGCACCCACGGCGCAGAACTTGCGCGTCTGCCGCGCGCCACCGACGAACAGGACGAGTGGGACGAGCTGCCGGCGTGATCACCGACGACGGGTCGCTCCGCCTCGTCTGACATCGGCGCACAGAGACTGACGGACGATGCGCGGGAACCAGGGATCGGACGCTAAGGACGTCGGACGCGCCATCCTCCATGTCGATATGGATGCGTTCTACGCGTCGGTGGAGCAACACGACCGGCCGGAACTGCGCGGCTTGCCTGTGATCGTCGGCGGTAGCGGCGGACGCGGCGTGGTGGCGGCGGCAAGCTATGAAGTGCGCAAGTTCGGCGTGCACTCGGCGATGCCGGTGCGGCGCGCGCTCGCACTGTGTCCTCAGGCGATCTGCGTGAGCCCGCGCATGGCGCGCTATGCAGAGATCTCGACGCAGGTCTTCGAGGTATTCCATACCTTCACACCACTGGTGCAAGGCTTGTCGCTCGACGAGGCCTTCCTGGATGTCACCGACAGCCGGATGTTGCACGGCGCGCCAGAGCTGATCGCACGCGACATCAAGCGCTTGATCCGCGAGCGCACGGGCCTTAGTGCGTCGGTCGGTGTCGCCTCCAATAAGCTCATCGCCAAGATCGCCTCCGACCTCGACAAGCCCGATGGACTGACGGTGGTGACACCCGAGCGCGTGCATACGGTGCTCGACCCGCTACCGGTGCGGCGTCTGCCCGGGCTCGGTCGCAAGAAAGGCGAGCAGGTCGCCGCCGCCGGGATCGCGACGCTCGGTGATCTGCGGCACGCTGACGAGCGGCAGCTGCGTCCGCTCTTCGGCCGCGACTGGCAGGCCTGGCGCGATCGTGCAGCCGGCCTCGACGTCCGTCCGGTACTGCCGGACCGCGAGGAGAAATCGGTGAGTAACGAGCGCACCTTCGACGAAGATCTGCACAGCCCCGAGGCGATGCAAGCGGCGCTCGCCGCACTCGCCGACAAGGTCGCAGCGCGGCTACGGACACAAGGTCTCTGGGCGTCCTGCATCGGCATCAAGGTCCGACGCGGCGACTTCACGACCCTGACGCGACAGCGGACGCTCACGCCTGCCACCTGCGAGACCGGCGTGATCGCTGCGACCACGCGGGAGTTGCTCGCCGGATGGTTGCAGGAAGAGCGATGTGGGGCAGCGCACGGCCAGCAAGGGCGTCCTGCGGTCCGCCTGCTCGGTGTCAGCGCGACCGCGCTGGAAGATACGGCGCAGGAGGACCTGTTCGCAGTAGCCGACGGCGCACGCGGCACCCGGCTCGACTCAGCGCTCGATGCGATCCGCGACCGCTTCGGCGGCGCGGCGGTGTCACGCGCCAGCAGCCTCGGTCGGACGCGGCGCTGACGGCGCATCGGAGCGTGGCATTAGCAAGCCACAGACCATACCGGCCAACGCGCCGAAGAGGTGTGCCTCGAGCACGACTGGGTGATCGCTGGCGAGGAACGGCAGCGGTCCGGCCAGGTTCTCGTACACGAGCTTGCAGAGGCCTGCGGCTCCCACGACCCATGCCATGCGGTCGCCGTCGATGATCTCGCGCACGATCCCTGCCGCCGCCAGCGTGTTCAGTACGCCCGACGCACCCACATACCAGCGGACATCGGACAACCACCACAGCCCGACATCAATAGTGACGATGCCGCAGGCGGCCACCAGCAACCAGCGTCGGATCGAATAGAGATCGCAGAACAACACCCAGACGAGCGCAAGACCCGCTGCGTTCAACAGCGCGTGCGCAAGATCGAGATGGACGAGATGGGCGGTGAGCCAACGCCAGTGTTCACCCGCAGCGACACCCGAGCGCGACCAATGCAACGCCTCCCGCGCCGGCTCTCCGGCGAGCGCCAGTCCGATCCACAACGCGATCATCGCGGCGAGCGCCAGACCACGACGGCCAGCTAAAACAGGGGTGTTCATGCGGCAGGCTCCAACCAGTGATAGCGCAGGATCGCGCCGTCCCCTGGACCCTGGGGTGCTGCCACTGCAGCGTAAGCCCTACCGGGCGCAGCCGGCAGCTCAGGCAACACCAAAGAATGCACGCACACCGATTCGTACCCATACCCCGGCGTCGACACCCTGTGCATCGTCGGCTCGACACCGACCTCGAACGCAGACGCGCCGCCCGCGAATCCAGTGCCCAGGCACTTGAGCAGCGCCTCTTTGCGGGTCCAACAACCGAAGAACCAATGCCGTCCTGCGGCCGCAGAGCGTTCAGTGGCGCGCTGCAGACCGGCCTGCTCGGCAGGCGAGAACACCCGTCTGGCGAGCCGCTCAAGATCGATGCCGTCCCGCGGAAACTCGAGATCGACGCCTATCGGTCCATCGACGCAGGTGGCGATCAATAGCCAACCCCCGGCGTGGCTGAGGTTGAAGTGCAACGCGGGGCCATCCTCCGCCACCAACTTCGGTTTACCGTGGCGCGAGACCTCAAATTCGAGCGTGTCTGGCTGGCGCTTCAGAGGCTGCGCGAGGATCCCGCGCAGCAGACGCCGCGAGGCAAGGTAGCGGCTTCGGGCGACGGGGTCGGCGAACCGCGCCGCGCGGGCCGATTCTTCGGCGCCGGACGGCGCGACGGGCTCGCCTTCGGATGCGCCGAAATCCTCGAGGCGTGCCAGCCAAAGATCCACGCCGACCCCTGCGGCTGAAGCCGATGGCTGCGCATCGAGGGACGGCTCGCCTGTAGGGGTGATACCAGCCACCACGGCCAACGACCGCCGTGACCAGCCATGGTCATCGCACTGCACGATGCGAGGGACTATGCCGGTCTGCTCCAGACCGTGCAATACTCGACCGAACAAAGGGAGGGTTGCGCCGCATCGCGGCCATCAACTTCGGTATGTCCTTCATCCTCGATGCGCTACGCAAATCAGAGAACGCTCGACTACGCCAGGAACATCCGGCGATGTTCGACGTGCGAGCCGTCGCATCGCGGCGCCCGTTCCCGATCTGGGGCGTCGCGCTCGGCTTGCTGCTCGGAGTGAACCTGCTCGTCGTGCTGGCCGTGCTGCTGCGCAACGAGCGCGGGGCGGCGGTGGCCGACGCACCACTACCCGTATCCGCGTCTGCGCCGGCTTCCGCTCCGCCGATCGGCACGGTCGCCGCGCCGATGGTTGCTGCGCCGATGGCCGCTGCGGCTGCGACCACTCCACCTGCGGCCGTCCGAACTGCGGCCGTCTCACGCTCGACGGCCACGACACCCGCCCGCGACGCACCGTCTGTCATCGAAACGGAAGCCGCGCGCACTGCAACTTTGGCACCGATCGATCTGCAGCCATCTTCCCGCACCCGTGACGACCTGCTCGCCGCCGGCGATGCCATACCCGAAGCTGCGCTGTCACTGCATGTCTACGACCCGGATGCCTCCAAGCGGTTCATTTTGTTGAACGGCCAACGTCTGCGCGAGGGTGAGATGACGGGTAACGGTCTTCGGGTTCGAAGCATCGTTCCGGATGGCGCGGTGCTCGATCATCGCGGCGCGACCTTCAAGGTCTCCACCGAGCCATGACGGCGCGCCCAGACACCTTCGGCTCTCTGGCGGGTCTGCCGCCCGACATGCTGCCCGGGCGAGCCGACAGCCTCGATGGCTTGCTGCTGGCAGACCTGCTGCGCGCCGGCATCTACCGCCTGTTCCAAAGGACAGACCACCTCAACAAGATCAATGTCTTCCCGGTCCCTGATGGAGACACCGGAACCAACATGGCGATGACGCTGGCCGCCGTGCTGTCGGCGCTCGATCGTGAGCCGGTGGCGGACGCCGGGCGGGTGCTGACCCGCGCGGCCGATGCCGCGCTCGACGGCGCGCGCGGCAATTCCGGAGCGATCCTCGCACAGTTCCTGATGGGGCTCGGTGATGGCGCAGGTCAACGCGCGAGGCTCGGTCTGACCGATTTCGTGGCAGCGATCCAAAGCGGTGCGGCCTACGCCCGCGACGCATTGATGCAACCGCAGGAAGGTACGATCCTCACGGTGCTGCGCGAGTTTGCCGACGCCTTGCAGAAGAACCTCGCGGACAGCTCGGCAGCAGCCGACCTCGGCACCTTGTTCGAGCACTCGCTGGTACGGGTGCGTACCGCCTTGGAGCAGACCCGTGGCCAACTGAAGGAGCTGCGCGCCGCGGATGTCGTGGACGCCGGTGCGCAAGGCTTCGTCGATATGCTCGAAGGGATGCTGCGCTTCCTGCAGACCGGCGATAAGGGCGAGACCGTGGTACCGGTCTACGAAGGCGATGAGGCGATGGCCGGCTCCATGTCGGTCGCTGCGGGACAGGACTTCCGCTTCTGCACCGAGTGCCTGGTGGTGGCGCGCGCGGAAAGCGTCATTGAGCTTCGCAGTCTGCGGGAATCACTGTCGATAATCGGCGCGAGCCTGGTGGTCAGCGGCAGCAAGCACAAGGCCCGCATCCACATCCACTGCGACGACCCCGACGCTATCTTCCGGACCGCTTCGATGTTCGGCGAAGTGCAGAGCCAGAAAGCCGACGACATGCGCATGCAGCAATCTGCCGTGCACCACCGCCGCGCGCAACGCGTCGCCGTGGTCACCGATTCAGGCAGCGACCTGCCCGATGCCGAGATGGAGCGGCTCGGCATCCATATGGTCGCCGCGCGCGTGCACTTCGGCGGCCGCTCCTATCTCGATAAGGTCAGCATGACCTCCGCAGAGTTCTACGACGAACTCGCCGTCAATCCCGAACACCCGAAGACCTCGCAGCCCCCACCGGGTGACTTCCGGCGCATCTTCGAGTTCCTGGTGTCGCACTATGAGTCGGTCATCTCGGTGAACCTCACTGCGCGCCACAGCGGCACTTACAACGCGGCCGTGACGGTCGCCCAGCGCGTCAGCGCCGAGGGCCGGCGCGTGGCCGTGGTCGACACCCGCAATGCGTCGGTCGGCGAAGCCCTGGTGGTGCTCGCTGCGGCGGAGGCGGCAGCCGAAGGACAAGATCTCGACCAAGTGGTCGCTGCAGCCGAGGCGGCGCGTGATCGCACCCAGACCTTTGCGCTCGTCGAGCGCATCGACTTCGCGGTGCGGGGCGGCCGCGTACCGGCGGTGGTGGGCAACATCGCCCGATGGTTGCGGCTGAACGTGATCCTGCGGACCTTCCCTGACGGACGGGTCGCCTTCGGTGGCGGCCTGTTCGGTTCACACCGCCTCATCGACCGCTTCATCCGCCTGGTACGGCGCCGCAGCGAGATCGACTCCGGCACGCAGCGCCTACGCCTGCTGGTCGGCCATGCAAACCGGCCCGAAGCGGGTCAGCGGCTCTACGACGAACTGCGGGCGGCGATCCCGTCCGAGCGGATCGTGTGGTCGGCGCTCACCGACATGGGTGCAGCCATCGGCGTGCACGGCGGACCCGGCACACTCATCGTCGCGGTGCAGCGGCTCGAGGATTGATCGCGCGGTCAGCAGCCGCCGAGCGCTGCGATGACATCCGGCGGTGCTTGCACCAATTCGATCAACACGCCCTCACCAGCGATCGGCGACTCTTCGTTCGCCTTCGGATGCAGGAAACAGATGTCGTGGCCTGCGGCGCCCTTGCGGATGCCGCCCGGCGCGAATCGCACGCCCTGTGCCGTGAGCCACGTGACCGCCGTCGGCAGATCGTCAATCCAGAGGCCGATATGGTTGAGCGGCGTGGCGTGGACCGCGGGCTTGCCCTGCGGATCGACCGGCTCCATCAGATCTACTTCCACTCGGAACGCCCCCTGCCCCATCGAGCAGATGTCCTCGTCGACGTTCTCGCGCTCGCTGCGGAAATGCCCCGTGACCTCGAGCCCGAGCATATCCACCCACAGCCGCCGCAGGCGAGACTTGTCCGGGCTGCCGATCGCAACCTGCTGGATGCCGAGCACTCGGAACGGCCGCGTCACTGGAACCTCATGATCACCTGATCGACCGCCAGGCTGTCGCCCTTGCCGGCAAGCACCTCGGAGACCACGCAGTCCTGGGTCGCAAAGAGGATGTTCTCCATCTTCATCGCCTCGATAGCTGCGAGCTTCTCGCCCGCACGCACCGTCTGTCCGACCTGGACCGCGACGTCGACCAGCAGACCCGGCATCGGCGACAGCAGCACCTTGGAGAGATCGGGCGGCGCCTTGAACGGCATCAACGCCTCGAGCTCGGCGTGGCGCGGCGAAAACACCCGTGCGAACAGGCTCGCACCGTTGTGCGAGATGCGGTAGCCGAGCCCACTGCGCTCGATCTGCGCACAGAACGGCTGGCCATCGAAGGTGCCATGCACCGCGATATCGCGCAGGTTATCTTCGAAGGCGACCTCGTGCGTCAGCCCTGCGATGGACACCTCGAACATCGCGCCCTGCGGACGCACCGATATTGGGATGTGATCGCGCAGCCCAGCAGCATCGGTCAACACCACGACGAGATCTTCGCGGATGCGCACCTCGCGGTGGCGCCGCTGCCCGGTGAGCGTCGCCGCGCGTTCGCGCGAACGACGGTGCGACACCGCCGCAAGCGCGAGCAGGAACGAGGGTTGATCGTGCGCGACCGCCGCCGAGCTGAACCCCGTGGGGTAGTGCTCTGCGATGAATCCGGTGTTGAAATCACCGGTGGCGAAGCGCGGATGCGCGAGCAGCGCCGCCTGGAACGGGACATTGCTCGAGATGCCGCGGATCACGAAACCGTTGAGCGCCTCACGCATGCGCGCGATCGCCTCATTACGGTCCCGACCGTGCACGATGAGCTTGGCGATCATCGAGTCATAGTGCATGGGGATCTCGCCGCCCTCGTAGACGCCGGTATCGACGCGTACGCCGCCACCCGGCGGCACAGGCTGAGAGGCTTCCATGTTCTGCGCGGGCGGCCGGTACTTCACCAAGCGGCCGGTCGAGGGCAGGAAGTTGCGGAACGGATCTTCGGCGTTGATGCGGCACTCGATCGCCCAACCTTCGCGCTTGATGTCCTTCTGCTTGAACGCGAGCTTCTCGCCGGCTGCGACGCGGATCATCTGCTCCACGAGGTCGAGCCCGGTGATGCACTCGGTGACCGGATGCTCCACCTGCAGACGCGTGTTCATCTCGAGGAAGAAGAACGACTTGTCTTTCCCGACCACGAACTCGACAGTGCCTGCACTCTGGTAATCGACCGCCTTGGCGAGCGCGACCGCCTGCTCGCCCATCGCTTTGCGAACCTTATCGTCGAGGAAGGGGCTCGGCGCCTCTTCGATCACCTTCTGGTGACGGCGCTGGATCGAGCACTCCCGCTCCCAGAGATAGAGACAGTTGCCGTGCGCGTCGCCCAGCACCTGGATCTCGATGTGGCGCGGCTCCTCGACAAATTTCTCGATAAACACGCGGTCGTCGCCGAAGCTGTTGCGCGCTTCGTTGCGACAGGAACTGAAGCCCTCGAGGGCCTCCTTGTCGTTCGATGCGACGCGCAGACCTTTGCCGCCTCCGCCCGCGCTCGCCTTGATCATCACCGGGTAGCCGATATCCCTCGCGATCTCGACCGCGCGCTCCGGCGTCTCGATCGCATTGTTCCAGCCGGGGATGGTGCTCACGCCCGCCTTGGCGGCGAGCGCCTTCGAAGCGATCTTGTCGCCCATCGCAGCGATCGAAGCGTGCTTCGGCCCGATGAAGATGATCCCGGCCTCCTCGACGCGCCGCGAGAACTCGGCGTTCTCGGACAAGAAGCCGTAGCCCGGATGCACGGCCTCGGCGCCCGTGGTGCGGCAGGCTTCGATGATGCGATCCTGCACCAGATAGGACTCGCGCGAAGGAGCAGGGCCGATCAGCACCGCCTCGTCGGCAAGCTCGACGTGCCGGGCGTCCTTGTCCGCCTCCGAGTAGACGGCCACGGTCTTGATGCCCATGCGTCGCGCCGTCTTGATGACGCGACAGGCGATCTCGCCCCGGTTGGCGATGAGTATCTTCTTAAACATACCTGCAGGTCTCCTGGACACCGTCACAGAGGGATGTTGCCATGCTTGCGCCACGGCTCCTCGATCTTCTTGTCGCGCAGCACCGTGAGCGCACGGCACACCCGACGACGCGTGCCGTGCGGCATGATCACATCGTCGATGTAGCCGCGCGCACTGGCAATGAACGGGTTGGCGAACTTCTCGCGGTACTCCGCCTCGCGGGCTGCGAGCTTCGCCGGGTCGCTCTTCTCCTCGCGGAAGATGATCTCGACGGCTCCCTTGGCGCCCATCACCGCGATCTCGGCGTTCGGCCATGCGTAGTTGACATCACCTCGCAGGTGCTTGGAGGCCATCACATCGTAAGCCCCGCCGTAGGCCTTGCGGGTGATCACCGTGATCTTCGGCACCGTGCACTCGGCATAGGCGTAGAGCAGCTTGGCGCCGTGCTTGATGATGCCACCGTACTCCTGCGAGGTGCCGGGCATGAACCCTGGCACATCAACGAAAGTGACCACCGGGATGGAGAACGCGTCGCAGAAGCGCACGAAGCGGGCCGCTTCTGG
>Ga0209107_10002095_pt1 | contig 11097 bp, 3 predicted proteins | sample LakErihyJuly2011_2_FD_187460 | JGI IMG/M metagenome (GOLD analysis project Ga0209107, IMG submission 187460) | Freshwater microbial communities from dead zone in Lake Erie, Canada - CCB hypolimnion July 2011 (SPAdes) (version 2) | ecosystem: Environmental > Aquatic > Freshwater > Lentic >... | reverse complement strand
TAAATTTTTATTTATAAATATAATAAAGAAATTCCTTTTACGTTATTAATTTGGATTTTATATTTATATAAATTATATCATATTATTTAATATTATTTAACATAGTTTTTTAGTTATTTATTATATGATTGTTTAAAATATATTTTAAATAATTATTTCTAAGTTATAATAATAAATATTATTAATTTAATCACTTAAATAACAAGCTTGGTCTTTTATAATGATCTTTTTCTTATTTTTCTTTTTAAATTTACTAAACTTTATTATATATTTCTTTACTCGTTATTCTTTAGTATAAACTACTTGTTAATTATAATTATGATACATTTTAACTAATTGAATATTTTATTTTTTCAAAATGTTTTAATTCATTCGGATTAATATCTTCTTTAAAATTACGAATAGAAGGGACTTATTACCATTTATTTTTACCCAATTCCAAAAGTTACATGCTTTTACCTCTATTCATCACAGTACTTGGTTTTTTAGTAGGCTTTGTTAAATCTAATCCTAAATTCTGCATATTTTCCTACAACAAAATTTTTTTGAGATCTAAAATCGGATTTTTGCTTTTTGAGATAAAATTCAAATTTTATTGGAGATTGGATTTTTTATTAACTTCTTTGAATTTTTTGTCTGATAATTTAGAGTTTTATTAATCTATTTTTATGAAGCCTGAGAACATATCAATTATCTGTTTCTTTTATTCCTACCTGTATTTTTCCTAATTCACTTGTATAGTACTTACATCCTTCATTTGAAGTTTTTTATTGTGACTGTATGCTTATTTAGAAGGGCAGTGGACTACTTTTAATGCGTTCATAAAATACATGTTTTTTAGGTCGTCCTAAAGCCATTCGCATTTCATTTTTATAATTTTTATGAAATGGAAAGTTTCAATAAAATTGGCTATTTTATAAGTCATGTAACGGCAATAATATAAAGGCGAAATTTGCATAAGCTTATCTTCAAATTATTCTTCTGTGGACTGTCTAACGTATTCTTCACTCGCCCAACTTAAATCCCCACTCATCATCTAAACATCAGCTAATGCTCTAGTGAATAAATACTCATGTTTTTATTTCTGATATTTGAATGAGAATCTCTAATAATCTAATTTTTATTTTTTCAAAGTTAAATAATTCTAGATATACATAACTGACTACCAAATAGGATCGATTTTTCTTTTTGACGAAAACAATAAAAATTCTGTTTCGTTAAGCAATGAACTGTACTAAACAGATACATTTTTTTTAGTTTTGTCATGGTGTTCAATTTCAAAGCAGACTGTGTAAGCTTCTTTATTGTGATTCTCTTGTGTTACTTATTATTGGGAGTCGTTATTTTTTTCCCTTTCTTGTAATTTAAATTCTATGTATTATTTATATTAATGTCTTCGGTCGATCATGACCTCTCTCTTAGACACTATTGTAAGCTTCTCCTTTGGGTTGTTAAATTTGATAGTCCTGTTAACATAATTTGTACATGCAAAAAGTTTAGGCTCCCCACCTATGTAACAAATAGTCTCTGGTATGAAAAGACGTATATTTCTAGCCAATTTCTAAGGTGTCTAAAGTCTGATTTTATATATAAAAATGTAAACCTTTTCAAAATAAAATTATAATCTTTATCATTGGCGTTTTAAGGGTTGATAACTTTCTATGATTTAACTGACTCTCCAGTAGCTAAATTTTCTTTTTATTTTAATTTAAAATATTATTCGAAGAAAGAAGTGTCGTCTTCAAAGTGGTTTACGTTCTTCATGTCCGGTTTATTTATCCTTTTATATAATTTAATTAAAAAATAAACTTATTTAGTTCTTGACAGGCAGAACAGGTACAATTAAATTCATCAGGAATAGCACTTTAAAATTTTTTCTAAACAAATTTTTTTTATTTTAATTATAGCTGTTCTAGTCCTATATTATCTATAAGGCCTTGAAGAAACTACTCTCCTTTCAATTCTTCCTAGGTTTGTTCCATATTTTTAATATCTTCTTTTTTCATTTCTATTGATAATAAATTTAATTTAATAATATTATTTTTAAAAATCTAAACATAAATGGAATGTCCTATGTGTTATGAGTTATATAATAATGAATTAAAAATCCCCAGAAATTTAATTTGTGGACACACTTATTGTGAGTTCTGCCTTAACCAAGTAATGTAAGTAAAAAAACGTATAGAATGTCCTACATGCAGAGTTAAACACGACCCTTATCTAGTGCCATCCCAACTTTCTAAAAATTATATTGCTTTAGATTTATCAGACCAACAAAGACAAATTATGAAAAAATTAAAATTTTGTTCCAAACATAACGAACCGTTGCAATTCTACTGTGAATAGTGCAAGGAAAACCTTTGTACAACCTGTATTGTCGACCATTGCGGACACAAATTTTATAAACAATAATACAGTCTCCCCTTACTCCAAGAAAAAATATAAAACCTGAGTGTCCGACTAAAAACCCGACTTAACGAGCTTAACGATATGAAATAAAATTAATAATAATTAATGAAAAATTTGTAACAAAAAAAAGATGAAAATGTATAATTTATACAAACAGAATTCAAAAATATCGCTGCAGCTTTAGAAGATAGAAAAAACAGATTCATTAAGGACTATGAGGAGGTTTGTTATCATCAATTAGAAGATTTGGAGACTGAAATCGCTAAACAAACATCATTATTCGATTGTTTCGCATAGTAATAAAATACCCTTGATAAAATGACGTAAGATATTGAAGGAGTCTAGTTTCTAAAGGATAATAGTGAGATAAAACTTTTCGAGGAAATCGAGGAATCAGTAGAAAAAGATATGAAAGATAATAATAATATCAATCACTTTGAAGAGCTGAGAGATCTGCCTAATGTGGTCATTAATTCGAATATATATGACCAAATAAACTCAATAGGTTATATTCCTATAAAGGCGAATCCTAAAATTTGTTTTTTTGGGGATAAATCGAAAATCCTGATACTTAATATTGATACAGAGGAATGGAAACTAATTAACCTACCTAAATCAGTCTATGAATTCAATTATTATTCTTCGGCTGTGACACTCCCGGATGGTAACATCCTGATCATAGGAGGAGGTATTTCAACAGATGTATTCAAAATATGTTTGGATGATAATTTTAAAATTATCCCAAAAAAATAGATGTCCATTCCTAGGAAAGAGCATGCATCAATAATAATAGGTAATAAATATAATTTAATAAATATAGATAATAACGTATATGTATTAGGAGGTTATAATGGCCTTAATAAAGAAATGCAGAACTCTTGTGCGGTTTACAATATTTACAGCAATGATTGGAAGCCTATAGCTCCCATGAATGAGTAAAAATGCGCCCTAGCAGCTACATCAGTAAATAAATAATTTATTTTTTCTATTGGCGGTTTTAATGGAAAAACAAGATTGGATTTGATAGAAAAATATGATATATCAAAAAATTATTGGATTTAAATCGATGTAAAATTGAAAAAATCGCTTTCCAATGCTGCCGCAATTAATCATAAAAAAGATTAGATTTTATTGTTGGGGGGCGGATACGACGATGGGTTTTCCCTAGACGTGTTTAATTTGGACATAAACACCAATAAATTCACGTCCTATCCCTAGATGAACGAAGGCAAAGATTTGAGGAACAAACTTATAATTAATAATGGTGTTTTTTACTCGGTTGGGGGGAATAACTGTGCAGCGGAAAAATTTATTTTGAAAAAAAATGATTGGAAATATATATAAAGTTACAATAGATATGTGATAGATAACTTGGATAGCTGGTGCTGCGCTCTTTCTTTTGATAATATTGTATAATACCCTAAATTTAGATAACCTGACTTTTCAGAAGAATAATACGCGGAGTATTTATATTAAAGGGATGTTGAGGATTCGGATCCGGAGGAAATTAATATTGCTTAGGAGAGGGAGGGGTGAAATATATATTATTTTAAAAGTTCAAATTACATATTTTCTCTCTTTATAAATATTAATAAATATTTAGTTTTAAATGAACCAGAGGTGGCTCAAAACTTGATCAATATCGATTTTAGTTTAAATACTCTAGGGCTTCGCTTATTTCAAGCTATTCCCAATATTCATGGCAATTTTAATCGTAGAAATGTTTGAATAATTATTCCTCCTTAGAGGCGGATTTATTTTTAAATGGCGATCTCAGTAACACACACTAAAAAATGAAAAGACCTAAAGCCCATACGTCACTTTTTTTTCATCAACAATTTATTATTTTTCACATATTTGGGATATTAAATTTAAGAGTTCAGGAGACATGTTTTGTTTGTTAAAATTTTTTCATTCAGATTACTACTAATCTACACCTGATTAATTAAAATTTCTTGCAAATCCAAAATCAGCTAATTTATATGTGAATTTTTTTTTTAAATTAATATATTTTCGAGTTTTATATCAATATGAAATATATTCTTATTGTTTATATATTGGACACCTCTGCAAATTTATGTAAAAATCTCTCTAATTAGGGTAGGTTTCAATATTTTAGGGTAATGGTTTTCAATTAGTTGATATAAATCTCGGTCAGCTTATTCCATTTCTAAACAACATATCATTTTTTTATAATTTTAAATTCATTTTAACTGATTCATTGAATTAAGGTTTTATTCTTATTATATTCAGATGAAATAACTCGCTTAGGTTTTAAAATTCATTGCGGAGAAAGGAACATTAGGTACAATGATGCTCTCTTTTTTTATGTAATTTGTCTTCATTACAATGCCTAAACTTTTGCCATATTTATCTATTTCGAGATTTACAAGACAATTATCTGACTTTCCTATTTAACTTAAAGAACTCACGGTTGAATGAAATAATTTTTCCATTTTATTTTATAATTTATATAATTTAAATTTAATCTGCATATATAGTAACACACTAAGATTACTTTTTTTAATTCTGATAAATTAAAAATATTTTTAAAATAATTAATCACTTCATAATAAATTAATTAAACCGCAAAATATATGGAATAATTATATAATAATTTAATTGAAAAACATTTTAATGATTTTCAATTATTCCGAATTATCGAGTAATGCAGAAAATCTAATAAGTTTAGAAAGTTTTGAATAAGATAAAAGCTAAAGCTAACAACTATTTATCATAAAATAAGATAAATAAAATATTGAAGAAAATTCTATATTATAACCTCAAAAATTAAATTTTAGTTCACAAGAAAATATATATACCAATTAATTTATAAAATAAATTTAAAATTAAGTTTTTAAGAACACAAAACAATAAATAATAGAAAAATAATAATTTGAAGAAAATAAAATAAAAAATCCTTTATTCAAAATTGAATAATTTAAATAAAATAATCATGAAATATCTCATATCATCTACGAAGATGGTAAATATATATTTATATTTTATAGGTATAAAGAACTCTAAAAGAATAAATAAAAATGATTTCTAAATCATTATCGGCAGAGAGTCTATTTAAGAGGATGGAAATCTTGATAGTATACAATTACAAGATATCTCAATATCTTCAGATGAAAATTATGTTTCCAGATAGTAATGTAGCATAAATTACTAAGGACTAATCGATATGAGGAATTTTCTTGAATTTATTAAAGGAAAATATCGAAAAAAATCAAAAAATTTTATGATAAGGAATTTCACCATAATATTCTTAAAAATCAAGAATTTTTTAAATTATAAAAATACTATAACTGAATTAGGTTCATATATTGGTACCTTTATTAAAATCCCCGAAGATTAAAATTTTTCAATTAATGCTAATGAAAATTACTTATGTGGTTGTAATTTAATGTTTTCTATACATTATGCTGGCTCATACGACGATTTACTCACATAAAATTATAATAATATAAAATAAAATACAAATGATTTTATTTAGATTATAGAATAGACTAATATTTACCTGAAAGAAAGCAAAACTAATTTCAATTATTCATATATTCCGTACAACATTTAAGCTCTTCAAAATCCAACTATATGTATATCATTTTCTTACTATTTAAATACAAATCCAAATAAATAATTGAATTAAAGATATATAATTATTGCTAAATATGATACTGTATTATAAAATTAGACTTATGAATACGCTTTGATACCAAAAGGAAAGACGATGTTTAATTGTGATGGATAAATTTGTGAATTTTTGAGTATTTTTTATTATCATAAATTAAAAGATTAGACGTTATTTTTAACTTATAACTTTAAAAATAAATAATGGAATATATCAAATGATTCAGGTGAAGATACTTTATGGAGGTCAGTGGGTACTGATTTGTATAATCGGGATAGATATTAAAAAAGAGAATTAATTTTGAAAAATTTAGACGAAATTAAAATTGGAAACATTATTTTTAGATTAAAATGGTGATAATAATGGTTTTTAATAAAATATACTCATAAAAAATCATAATTTATTAATTTTCTAATTAATTTCAGATAATTTTATGTTTAATTTATCTATTTATTATTCTTAGATTATAAATTTTTTTTCTTACTCGTAAATAACATCAGTTAATACACCTTGAATATCTTTAATATCTAGAATCGAATCCAACACGCTAATTTCATAAATTTATTATTTTTATTTAAGTTAAATTTGTTATTTTATATCATTATTATTCGAATTTTAGGAATTTACTATAGGATTAATATTATTTTACATAAGATTTTTTAATTCAAATTTTCTTACTTAATTATCAAGAATCAAAATATTACTTTTAAAAAATTATAATTTACTATTATTTTTTAGATATTGTTTTCCTAAAAAATTTCCACAATTTTTACAATTAATCTTTTTAAATGGATAATACATATATTTTCTTTATTTTAGAAGTTTTACATTACGTTCATCAATAATTATTTATTTATCAATAATTATTTATGGTGAACACGAATTAAATTCATAAAATGTTATTAAATTAGATTAATTTATTTATTCATGTTTTAAATCTTTTTCTTCACAAGTATGAGATGTTATAAATTGGTAATTAGAATACAATAGATCATAACATTTAATGCATTAAAATACATATTCGTTCTCCATAATTTTTAATATTTAAATTTGAATTATAAAATTCGCTCAAATTTGGTAATAAATTAGTTAAGAATTAAATATATAAATACATATATATATATTTAAATCATTGATCATTATTACATTCTAAAGGAAAGTCTTGTTCCATTTCATTATTTTAAAGTTTTTATTATTATTCATATTTATTTATCTAATTTATCATATCCTATTAATTTTGCAAGGATTAAATAATTCGATAAATCTATTTAGAACATTCTTTTTATTCAATAAAAAATTTTTTATGAGTTTAATTAATTTATTTCATAAGTTCAATTGATTTCTAAATAAAACAATTGATTTATTCCACATCAACTATTATATTAGTCCCAATAAATACTTTTTTAATTTAAGAATTTAAAAAATCTTCAATATTCTCAAAATAATTTTAAATTTCATTTAATTTTTCATACATAATCGTATACGGTTAATCCTAAGTATGTATAAAAATATATTACTTCTATAAATAACATATCCTCCAGGGATTTAATTGTTTTTTCTCTCAGGATTGTTAATTTTATTTATAAGATTTCTTCCTCTAGATTTTTATACTGATAAAGTCTTTCTAAAAAATCGTTCTATTATATATTAATTTATAAAATTACTTCATGAAATGTCTTTCTTTATATTAATTTATCTTTTAAAAAAGCGTTTACAAATTAGTACTACAGGAGTAAACTTCTTATATTTTCAAAAGTTTTAAATGTATTTTTTTCATTTTTATTATTTTATATTATTTGTGAATAATTATCTTATTCTTCTATTTCTTATTTTTGAGTTTTTATGGAAATATATGAATTATTCATATTAGATTCTTTTTTCTAATTTTCTTTATTGGTTATTTAGCTACTCTTATTTTATTTTTAATTTATAATTTAAGCAGTGGGTGTAGGTGGCCTCACATCCTTTTTGACTATTTATTTTTTTGGTTACATGTATTTTAATTTTTTAAATTTAAAAATAATTTAAATTAATTGATCAAATAAACTTTTCCACATATATTAATTATTTATTAAAAATATTATTAAATAAAAGATCCTAAAAATGTTTTAAATTATTCTTTATATATTTATATTTTATAATAATAATTTTTTTAAATATAAACATTATCAGTATAAATTTTATATTTAATAATAAATAATTATAGGTTATCATATTTATAATTAAATATCGATAAATAACATTTTAATTTTCATAAAATCTTGAAAAATAGGATTTAACTAATATATAACTAAAAAATTAATTAAATTACTTTTAAAAGGACTAAGTGGAAATATAATACTATATTTAAGATTAAGAGTAATTATTATATGAAAATGATACTCTTAAAGACAAAATAATTAAATTAAATAAATTATTACAAGGTATATTTTTTTCAATTAATTATAAATATTCATTAGATAAAAATGAAGATATAAAAACTTTGTTAGATAATTTTAATACTGATAGTTCGTCAAAAAAATTAAAAAAATAATTTATAAATATGGAATAGTCTATATAACTACTAATGAATGATCTAGACAAAATGAAATAATTAAATAGAAGCAAATAATAGAAAGAAATAAATGGGAAAGATAACCAAATAAATAAATAAAATTAGAAAATCGAATAGCTTTAAACTATTTTGACAAAAATAATTCAAAAAATGTAGAGATTTCTAAAGACTATGATATACAAGTATAAAAAATTAATATTAACGAAAAATTACTATAGTAAAAAGAAAAAATTATTCAAGATTTATAATTATAAAATTCTGAATTTAATGAGAAATTTAAAATTATGGAAACCAATGGATTAGACAAAATTTCTTATCTTTAGAAAGTTATTAAAAATGCTTAAGAAAATAAAATTAAGAAAAGTAAATAACAATTGCCTAATATAATTCTTAAATTGTAATTTTATTAACAAATCATAACAAAATTATATAAAATATGTAATCAAATTTTAATAACGAAATATAAAATTCGAATGAAACTATTTCTTAATAATAACATGAACTTTCTGATGCTGATTAATTTCATGAAAATTACATCAAAAAATATTGTTTGTGAAAGAATAATATGATACAAAATCCATAAAAAATAATTGAAGAAAAAGAAGAAATATTATAAAAAATAAATAATAGAAAATAAGAACTATCTTCGATATAAGAATAAATAAAAGATGCTAGAATTTAAAACACAAATAATTAAAAACATGAATTTATAAATAATTTATATGAAAAGGCTAAAAGTGATTTTGAAAATTACAAAAATGAATTTGATGAAAAGCGAAATTAGATGATTCATGAAAATGAATGCATATAAAATAAGATTTCTAATCTTTAAATTGAATTATAAAATTAAAATTTATCATTTGATATAGAAAGTGACTTTATATAAAAGAATAATGATGAAAAAATGAGATTATGTATTTAAGAATATGAGTAAAAAATATAAAATATGTATAACAAAGAATAAAATTCTGAAGCTATTCATGATAAAGAAATGAGAGTAAGTATTTAAGATTATGAGGGAAAAATATAAAAATTGTCATATAAAGAATAAAATTCTATGTATATTTATGATAAAATGATGCTATCTATTTAAGATTATGAGGAAAAAATAGAAAATATGTAAAAATAATATTAAAAATATAAAGATTAAAAATAATAAATATCTTTTAAAAGTAATGAATAAAAAACATAATGTATGGAAGATGTAGAGGAAAAAATATAAAATATGTCAAATTCAAAATAAAAATATTTAAATATTGATAATAAAGAAATGAGATTACGTATTTAAGATTATGAGGATATGAGATTACGTGTATAAGATTATGAGGAATAAATATTTAATATGTAAAAAAAAGAATAAAAATCTTTAAATGTTTAAGATTGAGTTTAAATATTAAAATTAAATTAAGAAATTTAACATTAAATTTAAATAAAAAATTATGAATAAAAAATTGTATAATTCGAGGAATAAATAGTGAATGTATATAATTATTTAATTATTTTTAAAAAGCTTTCTTAACATTATGAAGCGAGATTATAAGTATAGAGCTCAGAGAAAGAATAATTATAAAAAGAATATGAAAAATAATCATAAAAATTATATTTAATTTATTAAAAAGAAATTTAAGATAAGAATAATTAATAAAGAGCAGAAATAAAAAAAATTAATTGTTAATTTATTTAAGTGCATGAGAAATTGCTCGATTAATAATTACTATAATAATAAGAAGAATCTGATAAAAATAATTTTAATTAGGTTATAGAATATTAAAAAAAATACGATGAAAAATAATATAATGAGGAAATAAAAATATTCAAAGAAGATTTAAAAATATCTTATAATTAAACGTTATATTTAAAATAATAATTAAAAAAACAAGAAGAGGATGATATAAAAGGCGATGAAATATTGATGTAAGGGAACCCTAAAATCTAGGGATTAATAAGTGCAAAAATGGAATTAGTTGATGATAAAATCAAAGAATTAACAATTGCAAATAAAAAATTAAACGAATAATTACAATAACAACATAAATAATTAGAAAATGATATTATGATTATCGAATAAATACAAATACGTGAACAAGATTTATTAATTGAAATCAAAAATAAAGAAACTACATACAAAAGTCTATTAAATGAAGAAAAACATAAAAACGAAAAATAATTAGAAATAATTAGAAAAACCAATTAATTATTCTTAGAAGATTATGATAAGAAAAATATAAGTTTTAACAATGATTTTTAAGAATAAATATAAAAAAAAGATAAATAAATCAATTAATTGCAACATCAAGTATAAATTATCGAATAATAAATTAAAACAAAATACGATTATCAATTAGAATAATATAATTAAGAAAAATTGGTTTTTGAAGAAAAAAATAACAGAAAAAATAAAGAAAATTTATAAAGATTAAATTATATAACTGGAATAAGTAGGACATTCTTATTAAAATAAAAATTAAGAACTTGAAGAGTTTTTAATGAATAGGCCATA
>Ga0209107_10002094_pt1 | contig 11102 bp, 13 predicted proteins | sample LakErihyJuly2011_2_FD_187460 | JGI IMG/M metagenome (GOLD analysis project Ga0209107, IMG submission 187460) | Freshwater microbial communities from dead zone in Lake Erie, Canada - CCB hypolimnion July 2011 (SPAdes) (version 2) | ecosystem: Environmental > Aquatic > Freshwater > Lentic >... | reverse complement strand
AGAAAGTTTCAGCAAAACTTTTTCCGTTTTGGATTCTGCGAACCGCCCCGTCACAAGTTGGTCGGCCACAGATCTTCCGCCCGGGATCACACTCAACGCTACCACGGGTGCTTTGTCCGGTTATATAAATGAAAGCAACATAGCGTTAATTCAAGATAGAAAGCGGGCGTCATTTGACCCGCTTTATATTGGAAGCTTTTATGTTACACTTTTAGCAACAGGCCCCGGTGGCACAAGCCAACCGACTCGGATCTGGCTCGATGTCCTTTACGGCAAACCTAAGATTATTGCTTCTCAAGTTTTTAACGGCGCGCGAGCGGTGGCGTTTAATGCAGTTATAGCGATGGATGCCGATATTAACCGTCCAGCATATCGGTGGGCGGCAACCTCGCCTCTGCCAGCAGGCCTAATTCTGGACCCCGACACAGGAACCATCTCAGGCACGCCACTTAACCGCGAAAGCAAGACTGCCTCCATCACCGCCACAGGAGACGGAGGCACAGGAGGGACTACGGTCTCGTTCATCATCGACGCCCCGTATTCAGCGCCGATTATTCCCGCTGGGCAAACCTTCACCGGCAAGGTCGGATCTGCATTCAGCGCCACACCCGCCATCACGGATGCCATCGAGCGCCCAGTGACAAGTTGGGCAGGCACCGCCTTACCGAGCTGGGCAACGATTAACGCCACGACAGGACAGATCACAGGCACGCCCTCGGCCATCGGCGCTTTTAATTTCACGCTCACGGCGACTGGACCGGGCGGAGTAAGCACTGGGTCAATTAGCGTTACTATCGGCGACCGGTATTCAGCGCCCATCATTCCCGCAGGACAGACTTTCAACGGCAAGGTTGGCACTGCATTCAGCGCCACACCCGCACTGACAGACAGCGCCAACCGCCCAGCGACAAATTGGTCGGCCACGGGCTTGCCGAGTTGGGCAACGCTTAATGCAACTACGGGAGCCATCACAGGGACGCCTCAGGATATCGCGGGTACGACAATCACGCTTACGGCAACAGGGTCAGGTGGAACTAGCGCAGCGACAGCGATAATCGGGATCGGATTAGGCGCTCCCAATATCCTCGCAGGGCAGACTTTCACTGGCAAGGTTGGGGAGGCGTTCACTTCGCCGCTTCCGAGTCTCGAAGATCCGCTGGATCGCCCCGCGAGTTCATGGGCCATTACAGGCCTCCCCGTAGGGCTTGTATTTAATGCCCCAAGCGGGGCCATCACCGGCACCCCGACAACTAAAGGCACGATAAACGCAAACTTTGTCGCTTCTGGGGCTGGTGGCACAAGCGCCGTCACTCCCGTCACCTTCACGATTTCCGCTGGTGTGCCTATCATCCCAGCAGGGCAAAATGCCACAGGCAAAGTCGGTGTACCTTTTTCAAAAAAATACACGGCGAGCGATACAGATAATCGTCCCGTCACATCGTGGGCGTCTGTCTCCCTGCCCGCATGGGCGACGCTCAACTCCGCGACCGGCGAGGTTACTGGGACGCCGACAACATCGGGCGCTTTCCCCATATCGCTCACGGCCACCGGGTCCGGTGGCACAAGCTCCGTTGCTGCCTTTAGCATTGCACTTGGCAACGGCGCGCCCCTCATCGCCGCTGGCCAGACTTTAGCTGGCAAAGTGGGCGAGGCATTCAGCTCAACACCAGCACTCACCGACGCAGCATCTCGGCCTGCGACAATGTGGGGCTTCGGCGGCCTCCCCCCGGGCTTAACTCCTAACTATGCAACAGGAGCCATCACCGGAACCCCGACACAGAGCGGCGCATTCAGCTTTTCCATCTCCGCCCTCTCCCCCGAAGGCGAATCCGTGGAATCTGTCGCCTTCACCATCGCTTTTGGATCTCCTCAGATCATTCCCGGTCAGAAGTTGTCCATCGTTCAAGGCGCGCCCTTTTCCGCCCAACTGCAAGGCGCAGACGAGTCCGACCGCCCGATTTCCGCATGGACCTCGAGCGACATTCCCGCATGGGCAACATTGGAAAGCGACGGTCGAGTCCATGGCACCCCTCCCGCCTCAGGCCAATTCCCATTTACCGTCACAGCCACAGGGCCGGGAGGCACCGACACCGACACCGTTTCTCTGGAGTCTTCCGCTGAGACTCCGGTCATAGCGACGACTCTGGTTGATGCCAAAGTCGGCGTCCTGCACGAATCCTATTTAACAACGACCTCGCCCTCCTCGATGCCGGTTTCGTTTTGGGGAGTTACCGGGGCACTGCCAGCAGGCCTTTCCCTCGACCCCACGACAGGCCGATTATTTGGAACGCCTCAAGCGGTCGGCACCAGTTCTGTCTCTACCTACGCGCAGAGCTCCGTAGGCAAAGGGTCGACCACTATCTCCATCGTCGTCGCCCCAGGCGTCCCGATTGTGTCGGCTCAAGAGTTTTACGGCGCAGCTGGCAAAGACTTCGATGCGACCCTGCAAGCTCAAGACACGACCAACCGCCCGGCTACCACATGGAGCATCGCGCCCGCCCTCCCATCCGGACTCGCCCTAGATACCTCCACCGGCACGATCACAGGCAACCTCACCAACCCCGTCCGCTTCTCTGCCACCCTTACAGCCACAGGGGCCGGAGGCACAGCCAGCGCAGCCCTCACCATCGATATCGGCGCGCCCATCATCGCGCCCCTCGATGCAAAGGTCGACTACGCCCTCGATGCAGTGGTGGCTTTCACCACCGCCACCATCACCTCTGGCCGCTCCAAGGTGGAAACATGGACCGCCTCCTCCTTGCCAACAGGCATCACCTTCAAGGACGGCGTCTTTTTAGGCAGAGCTCAGGCCTCCGGCACATACCAGATCACCGTCACCACTCAGAATAAATGGGATACCTCCAACGCGAAAGTCACCTTCGTCGTCGCTCAAGGCGCTCCCATTATCGCCGCAGGCCAGAAGTTCTCAGCCAAAACTGACTCCAAAGCCGATTTTGAAGTTGGCCTCGTAAACAAATCATCCCGCCCAGCAACAAAGTGGACAGCTCAAGGCGCACTTCCCGGAGGCCTGGGGCTCAGTCAAGACGGACGGATCTCGGGCACGCCCTCGCAGAATTTCACCGGCACCATCACGCTCATCGCCGAGTCACCCCTTGGCAAAAGCTCCGCCTCCATAGCCCTCACCATCAAAGGCCCGATCTTTTACGGCGACAAAAATCCCATCTTGCAGCCAGGGCGCGTTGTAAAAACATTCCCAAGCGGCCTAGTGATGGTCTCCGAGGTCTACAAGATGCGTCCCATCAACGAAGCCGCCGCTCGCTCAAGGTTCGCGCAAGGCCAGACCCTTGTCACCTCATCGACCTCCTCCACCGCGTTGAAGATATTCCCAGCCCCCGACTTCAAAAGCCAAGATTCGGGCTTCGTCGAGATGGTAGTCACCGCCTACGGATTCACCGGAGCCGATTTCCGCCGCACCAGAAAGCGTATGCAGAGCGCCAAAATTCTCAACCAAGTCCTAGAAGTTCCAGCGGGCGGAGGAGCCCCCACTTTCCAAGGAAAATACAGCGAGTCCAACATTCAGATTCTCGCAAATACCCACACCATCACCCGCGCCGTGGCCTATGGCACAGCAGTCAACCCCATCGATGGAGCTCACGGAGTCTCATCGTTGGGTGGCTACACCTCAGTGATTTCGCCGGTCACAGAGAGATACGATGTCACCGCCTTTGGCGAAGTCGACGAAGTCACGGTCACGACCGCCTACGAAGTCACATTCACCCAGCTATGACCTCCGACCCACCAGTCTCATTCGACGCCGCAAAAAAAACGGCCGGCAACCCCTCAAGTGGCGGCTACCCCTACCAATTAAAAGCCGATGACCTCGACAAGAATTTCGTATGGGCGACATTGGAGATCGATGCCTCTTTCGTCGAGCAGACTACCGGCCAAGGCGGACACCCCCAGCGCAGGCTCAAGCTCCCCGCCGCGCCCACCACCGGCACCCATGTTCTAGGCGCGGTAAACGGCACCCTGCAATGGATCGCCACGGAGGAATGCTGAAGATGAGACCTGAGACCGGAAACCTGAGACCGGAAACCTTTCAAGTTTCAAGTTTCACCCCTTTTCTTCTATGACCCTCGGCCTCACATCTTCCGGCGCTGTGAAAATCAAAGTCGAAGACGGCACAACTCGCGCTGTGAATTGCGCGTGCTGTGGGCCAATCGACTTCCAACCGTGCCGTGATTGCCCTCCGGTTCTTGGGGATTGGACATTTTCTCTCACTGGGGATCAAGTCGGAAGCCTTACGACATATCAATATCCTACCGCCACACAATACGATCCCCCGCGAAATTGCGAAGATTCTTGGTCGGCATTTTCTGGGACAAATTCGATGGACCAAAAATCTTTTGGCGTCAATCTGGTAAGAGCTTATGGTGGATGGTATGGAGCCCCTTTCGGCACTCCGTGCTGTTGGGTTTTAAGTTTATTTGTTGAAGGCACCTTCGACTATTGCTGCTTTATGGGGTATCCAGATCTGTGTTCTGTGATCAGCTCAGATTCGGTAATCATTTCCAGCGATAGCCCCGTCGGTTCATACAATTTAACTGTTTACGCGCAATGCAAGCCCCCCTGCTATACGGGAGCCCCTGACTGCCAGGATGAACCTTTTGCATTCAATTTCACCGTCACCGTGTCATGACATACGAGGATTTTTTAAGCAAAATGCCGGAAAGTTTACGCGAGGCGCATCAGAAAATGCGGTCTGCGATAAATGCGGGACATAGCTTCGCTCGCGCAGGCTTCGCCACCACGCCGCCCGAAGCCCTCGCCACCCGCGAAGCGACTTGCCGCGCGTGTCCGGAATGGGACGCCGCCGCACTCAACGGCACAGGCCGCTGCCGCAAGTGCGGGTGCTCGACCTGGGCAAAACTCCGCATGGCAACCGAGCGTTGCCCCCTCGGCAAATGGGAAGCGGAAGATGTTTCAGGTCTCAAGTCTCCGGTTTCCAGTTTCTCTCCCCCCTCCGCGACCCCCGCGCCTCCGCGTGAGCCCTCCGCTCCGCTCCTGACCTAGTTCCGCGCCCTCCGCGCATTTGACATCTCGCCGCTCATCGAAGCGGCATGAAGTTATTCATTGATCTCACATCTCGGCGGTTCGTTAAGTCGGCGGCAAGCTCCGCCGCTCTCCCCGCGCTTACGCTCAAGCGCCGCGACTCCCTCGCCCTGGAGATCGTTTTCGTCCAACGCGGGGCCGCCGTCGCCACGCCCGTCGGCACGACCTTCACGACCGCATTAAAAGCCACCTACGCTGACGCCAATTTCCTCGCCCTCGCCGCCAGCGGCGTGCTCGACCTCAACACCATCCCACTCGAGGCCGCCTTCGCCGCATCGCCAGCCGTAGTCGCCGCCCTCCTCGAGGTCAAGTGGACCGCCACCGGCGAAGCCACCCGCACCGCAACGCTCCCGGTCGAGATCCAAAACAGCGTCATCATCGGTACCGAAGGCACCCCCGCCGCCATGCCAGACGGCAAAGCCACCCAAGCACAAGCCGAGGCAGGCACGGATAACTCCGCATGGATGACCCCGCTCCGCACCGCGCAGGCCATCGCGCTTCTCGCCCCGCCTCCCACGTGGGCCAGCGTAACCGGCAAGCCCGCCACATTCCCCGCCACCGCGCACACGCACACCTCTGCCGACATCACCGACTTCGCCAGCGCCGTCGTCGCTGTCTCCCCGCCCGTCGATTGGTCATCCCTTACCGGTAAGCCATCCACCTTTGCGCCGTCCGCGCACACGCACCTCAAAGGCGAGATCACCGGCCTTAATGCCGACCTCGCCGCCCTCACTGCCTCCGATGCCGCGCTCGGCCAGCGGATCGACTACCTCGCCGCAAATCTCGACCCCGCCGCGCTGGACTCCATCGCCGAAGCCGCCGCCAGCATCGGCACCATCCAGACCGCCCTGGCAGGCAAAGCCGATGCCGTCCACACCCACCCGGCAACCTCCATCACCGGCCTGTCCTCGTTCATCATCGCCTCGGCCCCCGGCCTTTCGATCAACACCACCGTCCGCTACGGCGACGGCACCTCCCTCACATTCCCGATTGACGGCCTCGCAGGCAACGACCCCGAGCATGTCCTCGTCGCCCTCAACGGCGTCACCCAGACCCCCGTCACCGACTACGTGGTCAGCGAAGCCAGCGGCACGATCACCTTCGACGCCGCCCCCTCCGCAGGCACACAGATCGCCGCCACCGCACTCGGCCTCCGCAGCGTCCAGCCGCCCATCGATCCCGCCCTCTACCTCTTCGCCTTCGCCACCAGCACGGACGGACTCACCACATACAGCGGTCGCCTCCTCAATGCCGACCGCCCCGCCTTGCCAGCCCTGCCCGAGACCGCCACCACCTGGACCGTCCGCCGCAGCACGACCGACGCCGCCGGGCGCGTCCTCACAAACGCCACCGCCACCGGATCGTGGCTCAACCGGGAGACTCTCGCTTACTAATGACAACGATCACCGAGAGCAACCTCAGCCAGCAACTCGATCTCTCGAGCTTCGACCTCACCCTGCCAGGCATCATCGTCGAGTATCCCACCCGCTCCGCATTCCCATCCACCGGCAAAGCGGACCGCCTCTACATGGCTCTCGACGAAGGCATGCCCTACCGCTGGTCGCCCACCGCCAGCGACTACGCATTGATGATCCCGATCCTAGATTGCGGCACTTTTTGACAAAATCTCCCCAACGTAACCCAACCACCAAAACCAAACACACATCATGGCCAATCCCATACTCAAAGTAAAACGCGGTTCCGGCACGCCGGTCTCGCTTCAAGTCGGCGAAATCGCCTTCGACACAGCAAATAAAAGCTTCTTCATCGGAACAGCCGAAGGCGTTCTTCCAATAGCGGGAGAGCACGTTTTCGCAAAGAAAACATTCGTCTCCGACGCAGTAGCAGCCGAAGGGGTGCTTCGTGCAGCCGGTGATTCGACACTCACCTCCTCGCTGAATTCGGAAATTTCACGGGCACAAAGTGCTGAAGGTGTAATCTCCGCAGGGCTCGCACAAGAGCTCCTCGACCGCGCCGCCGCGATCACAACCGAAGCCTCCGCTCGCGTTTCCGGCGACTCCGCTTTGGAAGGCAAGATCACGGTGGAAAAAGGCCGTATCGACGCGATCCTCAGCGCATCAGGCGCAAACAGCGACACATTCGCCGAGATCGTCACCCTCATCAACAGCGTCGACGCCACCAATGACACAGCCTTCGCTGGTTATGTGACATCGAACAACGCCGCCCTGGCGACTGAAGTCACCAACCGCACCAGCGCAGACACCGCTCTCGGTGGTCGCATCGATGGCGTCGAGACAGCCGCGACAGCATTGACTGGCCGCGTAAGCGCAGCCGAGCAAGACATCCTCGACGAGGTTTCCGACCGCCAGAGCGCAATCTCCGGCGTGCAGGCAAATGTGGATTCCGAAGCCTCCACCCGCGCCGCAGCGATCACATCGGTGCAGTCCTCGGTAACGAGCGAAGCCTCGACCCGTGCAACGGCTGACACCAGCCTCGGCAACCGCATCACGACCCTCGAGAACGTCTCCAGCGCAAGCCGCTTGACCGACCTCGAGTCCGACGTGGCCGACCACGAGAGCCGTATATCGGCGCTCGAGACGGTTATCGATGGAGGTTCTTACTAGTCCAAACCAACCCCGGCGGGGCGCTCCATAGCGCCTCGCCACGCGGGGGTCTCCGCCGCGAAATCAAACACGCCCAATGAGCACAAAAATTATCCCAAAAAAATCCTCCGTCCTTGGCAAGATCCCACTCGCTGGCGATCTCGCAGTCGGAGAGCTAGTCCAGAATCTCGCCGACCATTGCCTCTACTCAAAAGACGCAAGCGGCAACGTCTTCCGCATCGGCACTCGTCCCGTGCCCGATAAAGTCGAAGTCTTCGACATCATCGGATCAAATCTTTACTACGGAAAACTCGCCTACGCCGACTTCCCAAACAGCGGCAGCATCTACGATTCCGCCCTCTGGGACATCTCCCGCACCACCACAGACGCCAACGGCAACGTCACCGCCGAAGCCAGCGCCACCGGAGCTTGGTCGAACAAGCAAAACCTCACTTACGCATGATCACGCCACTCTACGGCCAACTCTCCCCGCTGCGCATTCCGACGAGCATACCGCTCGATTCGGATGCGCTTGCCTACATCGCCGCTGTCGAGTCCGCAGACGGGGCGACTCTTGAGGACAGCGTAAAGAGCGCGATCAACAGCTTCGTAAAAGGCTGCAAAGAAGACGGTATTTGGACTCCCATCTCAACTTCGTGCATATTGGCAGGCGCTCGGACTCTTTCCGGTGCGCTCGTTCCTCTCGTCGGCACCTCTCCGACAAACAATAATTTTGTTTCCGCAGACTACAACCGCAAAACCGGCTTGATATCAAACGGTTCAACAAAGCGACTTGCCAGTGTGAACAACAATACTCTGAGCCAAAATTCAAACCATATTTATATACGCATTACAGGCGAGGATACAAGGACAGTGAGCGCAGGAATAATGGGAACAACCCAATTGCAAACGGGAAGCACCATGCTACGCCGATCCGGAAGCACAGCGTTTCAAGCGTCTGCAATGAGTAGTTCGGGGGCTGTATATGCAGGAACTAATATAAAATGGAGCAATGGTTGTGGAATTACAAGAACCTCCTCCTCTCAAGTTTCTTGGATGGAAAATAGCGTAGCAAGAACCGCTGCCCTAACATCTCAAACCCCTCGAAACGAAACAATCTTTGTCATTGCCTCTGGTGGAAACTACACCACATCCCGCGCTGCCTTTTTTAGCGTAGGACAAAACCTTAACCTCGCCCTCCTCGACTCCCGCGTCAGCACCCTCATGACCGACCTCTCCGCAGCCATACCATGACACTCGCCGACCTTATAACCCAGCCCGTCAACTACGAGACCGCTCGCAATCTTGCCATCGTCTTGACGCCAGACCAAGCCTCTACCCTCGGCGCGGTTCAAACGCAATACGGCAACCCGCTCCATGTCGCCGCGCCCGTGCCTCTCACCGATGGCCGACTCATGCTCTGCGCGGACCTGCTCACCGAGACCGGCCCCGGCGGCCTCTACGCGCAAGGATTCGCGCATCTCCCCGCCGAGCTTTTCGCTCAAGTCCAAATTCTACCCATGGCCGACGCCATCGCCCTCATTCCACAACCCGAAGAAATCTAAAAACCCACCACCACCATGCTCGAACAAGTATCCACATCCGTTAAGTTCGTCGCCTTCTATACGGCCTCGAAACAAGGCAAGACCGGCCTCACCGTCACCGTCGATCTCTACGACCCATCAGGCTCGCAAATCGTGACCGGCGGCAGCGCCACCGCCATCGGCGGCGGTCTCTACGCTTACACGCTCTCGACCAACAACAGCGCGGAAGGCGAATACGCCGCGATCTTCAAAACCACCGACTCAACGGTGGACTCTCAGCACATCCCGAGCCTCTGGGTGCTAGGCCGCGCCGGAGTCGAAAACCTCGACGCCAGCGTTTCATCCCGCTCGACCCTCACCGCCGCGCAGGTTAACACCGAGGCCGACACGGCCCTCGCCGATGTTGGACTCACCGGCACCATCACCGGCCGCATCGACCAATCGATCAGCACCCGCCTCGCCGCCGCTGATTACACCGCCCCAAGCTCCGCGCCAACCGTTACGGCGATCCGCGCCGAGATGGACAGCAACTCAACCAAACTCGCCGCCCTCGACGCAAGCGTCTCGAGCAGGCTCGCAAGCTCGGCATACACCGCCGCCCCGACCACCGCCCAGATCGCCACAGCCGTCGAAGGCTCACTCCTCAACGAAGCAGACGGGCAGGCAGTGCTCAACGCCCTCGTGTCCGCAATCGGCAACACGAACCTCTCGGAAGTCTCACTCGTCGCTGCCGTCCGTGCCGACCTCGAGCGCAACGGCGGAAAGCTCGACAGCATTCCAACCACAGCCGCACCGACCGCCGCCGCCAACGCAACCGCCGTGTGGAGCGCAGCCTCGAAGACCATCACCGGCGGAACGGTGGACACCTTGACCAACTCGCCATCTGTGCCTTCCGCCGCTTCGATAGCGTCGGCCACCCGCACAGAGCTCACAACCGAGCTAGGTCGCCTAGACGCCGCCGTGAGCACCCGCCTAGCCACATCAGGCTACACAGCCCCGAGCACAGCGCCAACCGCAGCCGCAAATGCCAGCGCCGTCCGCACAGAACTGACCGTCGAGCTTGCAAAAGTCGCGGCCCTCAACACGGACCGCCTCGCAAACGTGGCGACCACCGCCATAGTCGGCAACCTCATCGCCCAGGCGAACAGCTAATGCAAAAGGAAATCCTCGATCTGACGAACTACGCCAGCGGTCAATCGGACCGCTGGCTCTTCGTCTGCCTACTCGTCATTGGCCTCGGCGCCGTGTTCACCCTTTTTCGTTACTTCACAGGACGCCTCGACGTGCTGCAAACCCGCATGGACAAACAGACAGAGGAGTTTGTGGAGCACTTGAAAACAGCCAACTCCGAAATGCTATCCGTCATCGCCAGCGCCAGATCCGTCATCGAGCGCGTGGAGCGCAAACTTGACACGCGCCCTCAATAGTTATGTCCATCCTTTTTAAAATCCTCGACAGGCTATCCGAAAATTCCACCTGGCGTGGGCTTATCCTGCTGGCCACAGCGGCAGGCGTCCACATGGAGCCAGAGCTTCAGAACCAAATCGTGGCGACCGGGCTCGGTTTAGTCGGCCTCATCAACGTGATCCGCAAAGGAAAATGAGACCCCGACGGATCGCGCTGTTGATGGTCCTCCTGTCTTTCGTATTCCTCGGCATGGCATTCCTGACCTCTTGCGTCAACGTGCCCATCCCGCCATTTGGAGACCGCATCGGCGAGCTCGGAAACCTCCAGCTCGCCCTCTCCGCAAAATACATCCCGAACACGCCACCAGAATCCCCAGGCGAAAACGGCATGGCATTCGCCTGGCAGAAATACGGCGAAGCCAAACTCCTCCGCGACAAATGAACCTCGACGAACGCAGCGAGCGCAACCTCTCGACCCTCCACCCGGATCTCTACGCCCGCGCCGCCTCATTTAT
>Ga0209107_10002093_pt1 | contig 11103 bp, 11 predicted proteins | sample LakErihyJuly2011_2_FD_187460 | JGI IMG/M metagenome (GOLD analysis project Ga0209107, IMG submission 187460) | Freshwater microbial communities from dead zone in Lake Erie, Canada - CCB hypolimnion July 2011 (SPAdes) (version 2) | ecosystem: Environmental > Aquatic > Freshwater > Lentic >... | reverse complement strand
ATAGAATCCCTGATTTTTATTAATGAAATATTACTTATTAGACATACGCTTTGGTACTTTCTAAAATATTTTAAATATTAAAATCTTGTAAAAACTGCACTCATCAATTACAAGGTTCCTATTGAAAATTTCGACATATATATCATCAATGAGTCCAAACTAGTTTATACTATATGATAAGAAATTAGTAATACTCACACAAATAAGAGGATTAAAATGACTCCATCATTATCAGCTTTCATCAATAGTCTACTTTTGGGTTTATTCGTAGTAATTATTCCAATTAGTTCTGCTTTATTTCTTGTAAGTCAAGCTGACAGATTAACACGTAATTAAAATGTTTTTAAGGTTCTTAAGTATCTATTTACCTAAGAACTTTACGAAAATAGAATGGGCGGCTTACTGTTAGTATTAAGATATTTTTACTAAAATTTTAAATTAAAGATATTATTTTACAATAATACTTGAAATATTAAGATCTGTCTTAACTGAATACAAGACCATACAATATTAAGTAATTAATTCATGAAAAAACAAATTTCCCCTCTTCACTTATTTTTAGGACTTTGTACAGTTGTTTGTTGCTCAAATACATCCTTAGCAATTGATTTGGATGAAACTACAAGAACTATACCATTAGATTCTTCTGGGTCAACAGTGATCTTAACCCCAGAACAAGTAAAAAGAGGAAAAAGGTTATTTAATGCTTCTTGTGGTCAATGCCACGTTGGAGGAGTAACTAAGACAAATCCTAACCTTGGATTGGAGCCAGATGCATTAAGTTTAGCAACACCTCCACGTGATAATATCAATGCTTTAGTTGATTATTTAAAAAATCCTACAAGCTATGATGGTCTAGAGTCTATAGCTGAATTACATCCAAGTACAAAAAGTGCTGATATATTTCCAAAAATGCGAAGTTTGAGTGATGAAGACCTATTTGCTATTAGTGGACATATACTTCTACAACCTAAACTAGGTGGTGAAAAATGGGGTGGAGGAAAAATTTATTACTAATTTTCAAGAAAAATTAAGTTAATACAGTAGTAAACTACTGTATTAACTTAAAATTTTTTATTTTTATTTCTAAGAGAAATTAATTTAACTAGGTATTCAAATATGGTTTATAAACTAATAATTATAGAAAAAAGTCAGATTGCACTAATTTATTTTAGAAACAAATTAATTAGCTTAATCATGGAACATAATCTGTATCGAGTTAATGATATTTACTTAGGAAGAGTTTCTAGTGTATTGACAAGTTTAGGTGCGGCTTTTATTACACTCAATCCCTTGTCAAAAAATGGATTTATATCGTTTAATCATTTAAAAGATCGATTAAATTTCGACTGCCCAACTATATCAACAAGTAAAAATATTTTAGTTCAAATAACGAGAGAGCCTATAGGTAATAAAGGACCTACGTTAAGTTGTGACATAAGTTTAATTGGAAAATATATATCTCTATTTCCTTTTTCAAAGTCTATACATAGTATTAGAAAACTAAAAACCGAAACTTACAAAGATTACCTTCGAGCTGCAGGCCATTTACTGGTAAACCCTAAGAATATGGGTGTAGTAGTGGAATCCAAAACAATGTATGCAAATGTAAATTTTTTAGTTACAGAAACTCAAGCACTAAAATCTCGTTGGACAAAGATTGCTATTAAAGCTGGTGGGAAACTTAAACCATCTTTAGTTAGTAAAAGAAAAATATTTTTACATAAAATTCTTCAAGATCACTCCAATATACATTGGAGCTTTATTGCAATAGATTCCTACGAAGGAGCTTTAAAAGTAAAAAATGTTTTAACTAAAATGCATGGTTCCAAATGTAATAAATTCTTAAAAATTGAATTTTACAAAAATCACTTTTCTATAATTACACATTATTTAGTAGATATTCTTCTGCTAGAAATTATGAAACCAAGAGTAAATTTATGCCGTGGAGGGTATATTATTATTGAAAAAACAGAAGCTTTAACTATTGTGGATGTCAATTCAGGGTCATTTACAAATCTACAAAACTCACGACAGACGAGTTTATGGGTAAATTATTCTGCAGTACATGAAATAGTTAAACAAATACGATTAAGAAATATTGGAGGAATCATTGTAATTGATTTTATTGACTGTAATAACCATCAAGATCAAATGAAATTACTTCGATACATGAGTAAATTAATACTAAAAGATTACGTACGATGCCGCATAATACAAATGTCAGAGTTAGGACTAGTTGAACTTACACGATCTCGGCAAGGTCAAAGCGTATACGATGCTTTTAGCCGGAAGTGTAATACGTGTAATGGATTAGGGTATTTAACTTTTAACTTAAATAAACAAAAAAATATTAATTACGAGTTACTTTTAGATCCATTCTTTAATTACCATAAGAGACTATACGACAGAATACGAAATCTATATAATAAGGTTCAATCTTAGAAAATAACCTCCGAGCGTGTAACTCAGTGGATAGAGTGTCAGATTCCGGTCCTGATGGTCGTGGGTTCGATTCCCGCCATGCTCGATACCTCTTTAGAATCAATTATTAAGTAGACTGCTGTTTAATTTAATTGATTCATGTTAAAATATTCTTAATCTTGGGACTGTTCTGGTATCGACACTCTCTAGAATATAGTATTATGATGCAAGTCAAGCTTGAGTTTTCTTGTAAAACAAAACTCTAATCATAAACGCAAACAATATACTTTCATTTGATCGTAAACTTGCTTTAGTATAATTTTAATTTTAGATAATACTAAAACACATACACAGTTAAATATTGGAGATTTTTAACTACTAAAAATCTATAGAATTCCAAGTCAATCTAATGAGATTAAAAAATAGTTGCTTTAAATATTGAATAAAGCTAAACTTGTGAATGAATAAGCTGTAGTTAATTGAGTGGACGTGGGTTCAATTCCCACCAGTTCCATAACTCTCATTTCATATGCATCTGTGGCCGAGTGGTCGAAGGCACCGGACTCATAATCCGTTTCTCGCGAGAGACGACGCTGGTTCAAACCCAGCCGGATGCAAGTAAAATAATTAAACATCCTATCTTTATCATTTAAAAGAACTAAATTTACAAAAGTTACTTATCTAGATGCCTTAACTCATAAACTACTAATTTCCAATTATATCTCATACAGTTTTATGAAACATACTTTATCCGTACTAGTGGAAGATGAGTCCGGGGTTTTAACAAGAATTGCAGGTTTATTTGCCCGAAGAGGGTTTAATATAGAAAGCTTAGCTGTGGGACCAGCAGAACAAATAGGTGTTTCTAGAATCACAATGGTGGTACCAGCAGAAGATAAAACTATTGAACAATTGACAAAACAACTGTACAAACTTGTTAACATCTTAAGGGTTCAAGATATAAGTGATATACCTTGTGTAGAAAGAGAGCTTATGCTTCTAAAAGTTAGTACAAATAATAATAAACGATCCGAAATTTTGGAGATCGTTCAGATTTTCAGAGCAAGAGTTGTAGATTTGGCCGAGAATTCTTTAATAATTGAAGTAACTGGTGATCCTGGTAAAATGATGGCTATAGAACAAATTCTTAAACCATTTGGAATTTCCGAAATAGCCCGGACTGGAAAAATTTCTTTAGTACGTGAGTCAAAAGTAAATACTGAATTTCTTAGAACATTCACAAGATAAATTATGGGGGTGGAGGGACTCGAACCCTCACGACCGAGAAGTCAACAGATTTTAAGTCTGTTGTGTCTACCATTCCACCACACCCCCAACTCTCAGGCGGCACCCGGATTTGAACCGGGGGTGAAGGATTTGCAATCCCTTGCCTTACCACTTGGCCATGCCGCCTTAAGAATTTCATACAATAATCATACACTTTTTTTTTTTTTACGTATAGATAATTATTAATATATTTACGGTCTGAAAACTCGACTCTTTCTTATATCTTCCGCTTGAATTGTTACCAAATCTGCTTTAGTTAAAACACGATCTCCTGCTGCGAACATTCTATTAGCTTGTCTCATCCGAGCCCTATCGATAGCGTTTCGTACACTTCGAGCATTTGCAAAATGTGGCTGCTGCATTCTTAGTTTAATATACTCTAGCAAAGCTACTTCAGATTCTTCAGTCAAAACGTACTGTTGATCCTCTAACATCATTTTCCCAATTTGTAGTAATTCTTCAGGACTATAATCAGGAAAATCGACATGATTTGCAACTCTAGAAGATAAGCCGGGATTCGAAGTGTAAAAACTATCCATTCTCTCTTTATAACCAGCAAAGATTATAACCAAATCATCCCTCTGATTCTCCATCACCTGAAGTAAAATTTCTATTGCTTCAGCTCCATAATCTCGTTCATTATCTGGTTTATATAGATAATAGGCTTCATCAATAAATAATACCCCACCCATTGCGCGTTTTAAAACTTCTTTTGTTTTTGGAGCTGTATGGCCTATATATTGACCAACTAGATCATCTCTACTAACTGTTATAAGGTGGCCTTTCCTAACATAGCCTAATCTAAATAAAATATCCGCCATTTTTAGTGCAACTGTAGTCTTTCCCGTTCCTGGACTACCAGTAAACGACATATGCAATCCTGGATTAGAAGAGGTCAAGCCCAAGGCCTTACGAAGCCTATGAACTAAGAGTAAAGCCGCAACTTCTTTAATTCTAGTCTTTACAGGGACTAAACCTATTAGATCTATATCTAACTGATCTAAAACTTCTTGAATTTGGCGTTTTTCATATTCTTCCTGAAGATTAACTAAAATATCATCTTGACTCTGATGTAAGGATGCCATAATAAGATATTAAATTTATAGAGGTGTTTAAATTGAAAACATAAAAATAGAGAGGCTACTAATGAGTCTCTCTATTTTTATTTATTAAAACTAATTAATAACGTTCTCCTTCAGGTTTGCTAGTAGCATAACTTTGAATTGTATAACGAATTAATCTAGATTTATCTTCTGTACGAGCCAGAGTAAATCCTGGTTCGTTAGAAGTAGGTCGTTGTACTATGAAAGAAAGGCAGCAGCTTTCAACACTTCTTGAGTTGTCGAATGCGTTAACTTTTACATAGCTATTTGGTTTAGCTTTACGACAAGCATTAACTTCAAACATTACAGCAGCAGCATCTTTGATACCGAAAAGTGGAAGACCCCACATTTCCCAGTAGCAGTTACGAGGATGTGGATCATCTGTCCACTCAACGTTAAGAGCCCATCCTCTGCTGATAGCGTATTGGATTTGTTTAACGATTTGTTCGTCAGTTAAGTCTGGAAGGAAAGAAAAAGCACCTTGTGTTAATCTCACGATGAATACTCCTTTGGTTAAATTTTCTAATGGATATTACTTACTATCTGTTAGATGTAGCTGTCTCAATAAAGTCAGCTGTATCTGTGGAAGCATAGTTAAATGTAATATCTTTCCAAAGATCTAAAGCTGTTTGAAGAGGGCCACAGCTTTTAGCTGCAGTTTTAAGGATTTGAGGTCCTTCAGCTAAGTAATCGCGACCTTCGTTACGAGCAACAACCATGCACTCAAGAGCAACACGGTTAGCTGTAGCACCAGCTTGAATACCATCTGGGTGACCAATTGTACCACCACCGAATTGAAGAACGCAGTCATCACCTAGGTAATGAATAAGTTGGTGCATTTGACCACAATGAATACCACCAGAAGCTACTGGTAAACATTTAGCTAGTGAACCCCAATCTTGTGCAAAGAATAAACCTTGAGGAAGGTTAACATCTAATTTCGCTTGTAGTAATACATTATAGAAACCTTTAACCATTAAAGGATCGCCTTCTAGTTTACCTACTACTGTACCAGCGTGGATATGGTCAACACCTGCCATACGCATCCATTTGCAAATTACACGGAAATTCATACCGTGAGTTTTTTGACGGGAGTATGTAGAGTTACCAGCACGGTGTAAATGTAAAATCATGCTGTTTCTACGAGCCCAAATACCCATAGATTGAATAGCAGTGTATCCAATTACAAGGTCGATCATACAAATAACGGATCCGATTTCTCTACAGAATTCAGCACGTTCGTACATATCTTCCATTGTACCTGCAGTAATGTTAAAGTAATGACCTTTAACTTCACCAGCAGCAGCAGCAGCTCGGTTTACACCTTCAATACCGAATAAGAAACGTTCTCTCCATCTCATGAATGGTTGAGAGTTGATGTTTTCATCATCTTTAAGGAAGTCTAGACCACCTTTTAGACCTTCATAAACAACACGACCATAGTTTTTTCCGGATAAACCTAATTTAGGTTTAACAGTAGCCCCTAGAAGAGGACGACCATATTTGTCAAGTCTTTCACGCTCAACAATTACACCTGTAGCAGGACCTTGGAATGTTTTTAGGTAAGCTACTGGAATACGCATGTCTTCTAGACGTAGTGCATTCACAGCTTTGAAACCAAATACGTTACCAATGATAGATGCTGTTAAGTTTGCAAGAGAACCTTCTTCGAATAAATCTAACTCGTAAGCGATATAAGCGAAGTATTGGTCAGCTGCGCCAGGAACTGGATCAACTCTGTATGCTTTAGCTCTGTAAAGGTCGCATGCTGTTAAAAGGTCAGTCCAAACAACTGTCCAAGTTGCTGTAGAGGATTCACCAGCAATAGCTGCTGCACATTCCACAGGGTCAACACCTTTTTGAGGAGTCATACGGAACATAGCTAATACATCAGTATCTTTGATGTTGTAATCAGCATCCCAATAACCCATTTTTGCGTAAGGGATAACGCCTGATTCGTAACGTTCGTTTTTAATTCGAGTCCGTGATTCAACGGATTGAGACATACATTCCTCCTGTAAAGGTTATAGTCGATAAAATTTAGTCTGTGATAATACCAAATATTTTTTGATAAATTCACATCCTTGTTGTAGTTATCGATTGTAATAAATATCGTAACTGATTAATTTGTACCTAAATTAATAGTAACAAGAAAATATGAATAAAAAGCAATGCTTTGATTATAGTATGCATAAGCGAAGGTTATACACTACAAAACGCGTTACATTTAGACTGAAAAATATTTTTTATAAAAAGAAATATTTTATTAAAGTTATAAATCTTAATCGAGATTATTCAATCACGAAATATATTCCTAAAAAAAACGTTTTATTTTAGTCAAACTAAAAATTCTTGCTTCCAATATAAAAAATAACAAATAATATTGAGTAATTACTTTTCAAGAAATACAAAATTCATCCAGAGTTAATATGAATACTATTTTAAATTTGTTTACACCTGAGGCAACAAAAGTTAGTTTAAAAGAAAATCAAGACCCTGTCCCAGCTTTTATAGATAAATTATCTTCTGGAGAAGACTTAAAAATAAAAATTCAAACAAGCAACGATAACATTCTTATTCAAAATAAAAAAAAATTTGAGAGTCTTGTAGTTCCATATGGTGGGAATACACAAACTTTTCAGCTCCCAAAACTGGAGAGATGTGCTTCTATGTTCTCAAATAAACGTTCTCCGAATTTTCCTACAAGAGAACAAAAGTCTTTACTATCTAAGTTAAAACAGGTCCCTGTATACACAGTTGTCAACAAGCAAAATGAGTTAGTAACTGCATCCACAAGAGAATATAAAAATTCTCACTCTTTGCACTGGATACAAAATAAGTATAACGAGATTTTCTTCTGGGAATATGATGAGGGTTCCGTGGCTATAAATTTATTCTTTATGAATAAAGAAGACGCCGCAAGCTATCTTCACGAAATTTGTAAAAGAGAGCCTAAAGAAGCGGAGAATTTAGGGTTAAAAATAAAAACAATCGGTTTAGATGTTTTTTACAAACTTAACCGAACTTCAGCACCGAAGACCCAAAGTAGATTAGTAGGTGATCTAAAAGAAATTGATTCATTACTTACAAAATACTCATACGAATCAATCTGCAGTATGCATCCCAAACAAAAATATTCTAAAGACTGGTTTCAAGGAAATCCAATATATGTAATTAAATTCCATAAAAGCTTAAGAAATAAAACAATAGCTCCGTATTCTTATCAAGATTCTTATGAAAAAAAATTAATTTTTTTTAGTAAAGAAGATGCTATGAAAGCTTGGAAAGTATTTTTAGTGAAAAAGTCAATATTTTCTTTAAATACCAAACCTAGCATAGAGATTTATAATTTAGAAAATTTTCTTCTAGACGTTGAAAATACTCCAGATAGTTCATTAGAGCTATCGTTTATTCCCCCATATAAATCCTATGTAGAATTAAAATCTCAAAATAACCAAGGACTTTTTGTTAAAAGTAGTTTCACTGAAGAGTATTTATATAAAACAAGACTATGCCTAAAAAGTTTACAAAGATTTTATAAAGGAGTTATTTGGTTATTTACTTCGGATACTTTACCAAGTGAGGAAAACTCTTGGTAATTAACTAGTGTAAATAAAGTTTTTGATTTACATATAATAAAAAGTACTAGCCTTTACGAGAATAATACTCTACAACCAATAATTCATTTAACTGAAGAGCTACCCATTCTCTTTCAATTACACCATTTACTTTTCCTGTTAAGTTCGATTTATCCAGCTCTAAATGGCTAGGTATATTGGCTAAGCCAGGAAAAGATAAATAACCTTCCACTAATTGTTTCGATTTTGCATTGGCTCTAACTATAATGGTGTCTCCGGTTTGACACTGGTAGCTAGGGATAGAAACTCTTTTGTTATTGACACATATGTGACCATGATTCACTAACTGGCGTGCTGCCGGGATTGTAGGAGCCATACCCAGTCTAAACACGATGTTATCTAATCTCATCTCTAACAATTGCAATAACGCTTCTCCTGTGGAGCCTTTAATTCTTCTAGCACTTCTAACATATCTCAACAACTGTCTTTCTGTTAACCCGTAGTTGAATCGAATTTTTTGCTTTTCCTCTAAGCGGATAGAGTATTCAGAAGGTTTTCTATTCTGATCCCCATGCTGACCAGGTCTTGTAGTTCGTTTTGTTGCTTTTCTAGTAAGACCAGGTAATTCTCCCAGACGACGTACAATTCTTAAAACGGCTCCTCTGTATCTAGACATATAAGATTCTTCCTTGTGATATTTAAATTAATTTAGAGACTAATGTAACTTCTCTCTGCTACAATATGGACAAGATAAAAATTTTGAATTTGATTACACTGAGTATTTAGTTAAAATAAATACTGGCGATATAATAGCTCAAGATAATAAACGAAAAAATACTTTACTATGTAAAAGATTTTATTGTATATTTAATAATGTAATTAAAATGCTGGTGTAGCTCAATTGGTAGAGCAACTGATTTGTAATCAGTAGGTTGCGGGTTCAAGTCCCTTCACCAGCTTAACCTATATCCATATAACTTAACAGTCAAGTAAATTGATTAAAAAATAAAGATTAATGTAACCTTGTATAGTTAACACCGACTTCTAGCCTTAAAAAAAGTATAAATTACATCCTCTATAGCTCAATATAGTTAAAAACTATTATCCACATATCTCCCTAATAGTTATTAAAAAATAATAAAAAATCCAATTAAATATACAATAAGACTTTATATAACAGAATCTTTAACGTTTAAGTTTTCTCTAAATGTACAAACCAATTAATACATTAAAGATTTGTACACATCTAACTTTGATACTCTCATTTATGATCCTTCTATTTTTAAATTTCTTTTAATAATCTTTCCAAGATTCTAAAAAAGAAGTTGCATAAATTAATTGTGAAATGTTAGTATATTTTCATTGAAAGTAAAAGCACAAAAAAAGGGCGGTTAGCTCAGCGGTAGAGCGCCTGCCTTACAAGCAGGTGGTCACTGGTTCAAATCCAGTACCGCCCAATGTATATATCCATTTCTAAAAAGGGTTCATCGTCTAAGGGATCAGGACAGGGACCTTCTAAGTCTCTAATGTAGGTTCGAATCCTACTGAGCCTAATATAATTTACAAGTATAAAAATGTTTCCTTACTAAAGTAACTCACTAAAAACTTTTTCGAACGTTTTTTGTACTTTATCACCAGAATCTATTGTTTCTAATGGGTCTTTACGTAATCTATGACGCAGACACATTGTTATGACAGATTTTATATCCTCAACAGTAACTACACTCCGACCTTCATACGCTGCATAGGCTCTAGAGGCACGATTTGTAACAATGTCCCCACGTAGACCATCCACATCTAACTCACTACAAACTTGAGATATTTTTACGCGTAAATTGTAATCAATTGTTACTTGAGGTAGTAGTGCTTGCGCTTGTACAATTTTATTTCTAAATTCTTCTTGTTGGGTTTGGTACTTAGATAAAGACCCTTGAGGATTTTTGTCAAAATCCGATCTTTGCTCTACAATTTGAACTCGAAGCTCGGGATTCTTTACAGTTCTAATTTCAGAATGCATGCCAAACCTATCCAAAAGTTGTGGTCTTAGCTCACCTTCTTCAGGATTACCTGATCCTACAAGCACGAATCGAGCTGGATGGCGTATAGATATACCCTCACGCTCCACTGTATTCCATCCAGAAGCTGCAGAATCTAATAAAATATCAACTAAGTGATCATCTAATAAATTAACTTCATCCACGTATAAAATACCCCTATTTGCTTTAGCCAACAATCCAGGCTCGAATGCTTTTACACCCTCAGTTAAAGCTTTTTCTATATCAATTGTTCCACACACTCTATCCTCAGTAGCTCCTAAGGGAAGGTCTACCATCATTACCTTTTTTAAAATAGTGTTTTGCTTAATACCTTGTTCAATCTTGTCACGAATCTCATCACTCATTAATTCAAAATCATTAGGATGTGAATTGAAAGGGTCATCCTGAATAACTTCAATCTCAGGTAAAATATCTGTGATAGCCCTGATCGTTGTCGACTTCCCTGTGCCTCGATCACCCATAATAATTACTCCCCCTATTTTAGGGTCTATCACATTAAGAGCTAAGGCAAGTTTCATTTCTTCTTGTCCAACTATGGCCGTAAAAGGAAATATTGGGCGAGCAGTGTTTTTTACAGTATTTGCATTCACAATAATTTTTATTCTTTGTTTTATTATTTATAGTTAAATCTATAAAGTATCTAGATATATATAT
>Ga0209107_10002092_pt1 | contig 11106 bp, 10 predicted proteins | sample LakErihyJuly2011_2_FD_187460 | JGI IMG/M metagenome (GOLD analysis project Ga0209107, IMG submission 187460) | Freshwater microbial communities from dead zone in Lake Erie, Canada - CCB hypolimnion July 2011 (SPAdes) (version 2) | ecosystem: Environmental > Aquatic > Freshwater > Lentic >... | reverse complement strand
AATAGCTCAGAAACAAAATTAAGATATTCTAAGGAAAGTATTATCTTATTATTTTCAACAATTGGGAAGATTTGCTTATAGCAATAGACAGAGATGATGCTAAAATGGCTATGGCTGATATCAAAACTCAATCAGATAAATACTTAACCAAAATAGATTAATATATAAATTTTAGAGGTTAATAAATGCGAATTGCTAAAGACGTAACAGAACTTATTGGCAAAACTCCATTAATTCAGTTGAATAAAATTCCCCAAGCCGAGGGAGTGGTAGCGAGGATAGTTGTCAAATTAGAAAGCATGAATCCTGCTGCCTCTGTGAAAGACAGAATTGGCGTGAGTATGATTCTTTCCGCTGAAGCTGAAGGTTTAATTTCACCGGACAAAACCATTTTAGTCGAACCAACATCTGGTAACACAGGTATCGCCTTAGCAATGGTAGCAGCCGCCCGTGGCTACAAATTGATTTTAACCATGCCCGAAACCATGAGTCAAGAAAGACGCGCCATGTTGCGGGCTTATGGTGCCAGTTTGGAATTAACACCTGGTACTCAAGGAATGCGGGGAGCAATTAACAAAGCGGAGGAAATTGTTGCTAATACTCCCAATGCTTTTATGTTACAACAATTTGCTAACCCAGCTAACCCGAAAATTCACCGAGAAACCACCGCAGAAGAAATTTGGGCAGATACAGACGGAGAAGTTGATATCTTAATTTCTGGGGTCGGAACTGGTGGCACAATTACTGGTATTGCCGAAGTTATTAAACAACGCAAACCAAGTTTTCAAGTGATTGCAGTTGAACCTAGTAATAGTCCGATTCTATCAGGTGGTAAAGCAGGTTCTCACAAAATTCAAGGTATTGGTGCGGGATTTATTCCTGATGTTTTGCGTCAAGATCTAATTGATGAAATAATTCAAGTTGAGGACGCAGCAGCAATGGACTATGGACGGAGATTAGCCAGGGAAGAAGGGTTATTATCAGGAATATCTTCTGGTGCGGCTTTAGCTGCTGCTATTGAAGTCGGTAAACGTCCAGAAAATGCTGGTAAATTAATAGTAATGATTCAACCTTCCTTTGGTGAACGCTATTTAAGTACCGCTATGTTTCAAGATTTAATGAGTTAAACATTTCGTAGGTTGGGTTGACGCAAGGAAACCCAACAAAATCCTTAATAATTTTTGTCTGATAGCGTAGCGTGGCGTAGCCATATCAGGATTTACAGGATTTAAGGATTTATAGGATGTTTATTTATTTGATAAAATAACTTATAATTCTCTATTTTTTGATATTAAATTATATTAATCATTTATAACATATTCAATTGCTTCTAACTTTTGTAGAGAATTAGTTAATTTTTGTTTAATTTTTATCTCTCCAGCCCAACTTACATATTCTTCGTCACCACCTGCAAGGTTTTCTGCTGTCCAATTGGCGAAAAATAACTCTGACGAAACTTGATATTTTGCTTCAAATTCCATTAGTAATTTATTGGTTTTTTCTATTGAACGTTTTAAGTTTTTAATCTCGGAATCAATGGCTGACTGAACCAGGTTTTGTACGATTTCAACGTCAGGAGAATCGGATTTAATTTGTAGCTGTAACATAAGTTTTACCTCAAATAGAAGGACTATAGTAATTTTACTGCTTGGGTTTTTACAAGACAATACATATTAATTATAACATTTTTTTACTCTATGGGAAAACCTGGAATAATTCTATCAATCTCCTGCATTAGTTGTAAAGTGTCTGTTAAAGCAATGACAATTTTTTGATAATGGTTAATTTCCTCAATAGATAATTTTCTATTAGCATTTTTTCGGTCTTTTAACCATTTATCTAATACTTGATATCCTCCTATTTTAAATTCCCAAATATGTGGAGGAATATTGGTAAAATAGCTTTCTTTATTGATATACACTCTTTGCAATTCGGAATTATAGGTAACTTCGCTAACTTGATTATCTTCTATGGTTTGGTATGTTGTGATTAAGATATTGAGTATATCTGATTTCATTAAATGTAAATTAACTAATTCTTCTCCTTTGATAGCTAATTCATGAAAGAGTTTTTGATTACTGGTTAAAGGAAGACGCGGAAAATCTATCTTTAGAAACTCAGCGTATCTCGTCCGATAGGTGGGACTGTGAAATATAGCATAAGCATAGTAAAATATTTTTTCTGGAGTTGGTATTTTACCGAGTTTTTCTTTGATAGCTTCTAGGAATTTTGGTGATAGGTTGGGAGTTTTTTCCAGAAAAAGATTTGTTTGATCATTTTCTGTATTTGGGTATGTGTAGAGAGGAAAGTAATAGTTAAATTCTCTTGAACTTAATGATATTGCATTACAGTCTCCCAGAAAATTAGTTACAAATATGTGTCTAAATCCCATTTCTGCTTGTTGTCTGCAACAAATTAATGCTAAGTTAGGATGAATTAAATGTTGCATTACTTCTTTAACAGGTCTTTTGAGAATCCTCTTACTAAAATAAATCCATCTGTTATCAAATAATCTATAACAATATGGTTTAAGTAAATCAGAATTATATCTTTCAATAAAAGCAGTTTTTCTTTCTGCATTTAATGTCCAACCTGCTTTATCTGTTAATTCATAATAGGTTTGAATTTCATTATTAGTAATTGATGATGAATAAAAGTCTTGAACTCTTTTTTCTAATTCTTTTTTGTCGTAAGCTATAGCAAAATAATCATGTCCTGATTGAATACCATTTTTAGACAATAAAAATATATCTGTTATTGGGATTAACTTATTATACTCTTGGATTATTTCAAAATCTTTCGGTGCAAAAAAGTAATTTGGTTCAGTTGGTTGTAACTCTATCCAATTAACATTATCTAAACTTGCAGATTCTAAAAACTTATATTTATCCTCACGACTTCCCCACAGATCATAATATAACACCTTAGCCATTTCCTTCATGCCATCTCTAGATTTATAAGCCGTAGAAAAATAATCAGGTTCGCTTTTTTCGCGCACAGCAATTAAAATCGCTACACCTTGTTGAATATCAAAAACATTTTGATCAACATTTCCCTCTGGAGTGGTTTCTTTTAATAAAGAATTACCATGTAAATCCATGATATATAAAGTATCAAAATACTTTAATAATTCTTCCCTCATACCTCGATGAATTAAACCATTGAGATAGGAATGATTAGTAATAAAACCAATAATACCATAGCCTTTAGGTGTTTTTTGAATTTGATATTGAGCAAAACGAATAAATTTAATATAATCATCATCTAAAGGTTGAATATTCTTTTCTTTTTCTAATCTGACTCTACCTTTATATAATTCTAAAAGTTCGCCAATGTGGGTTAATTCCGTAATGGTTTTACCCGCTTTTCCTGTTTTGTAAATCCGATTCCAAGCTGAACCAGTATATTCAACATCTGCTAAATATCTTTCATCTTGATTTAAAACTCTTTTGCGTTTACTAGCATTTTGAGAACTGACAGAATAAGGAGGATTTCCTAATACCACCATGACCGGAATTTCTGTTTTTACTTTTCCTGCTTGACTGGATTCTTCCGCTATTATTTGAGTAATACCAGGAATTAAATCACCTTCCTTTATTCCTGCTTCTAACGCATTTGTTAAATAAACTTTCAATCTTTCCTCTGGTACAAATTTATAACCTAAATCTCCTAATAATAAACCTAATTTTAAATGCGCTATAGTATAGGGAGTCATTAATAATTCAAATCCAAATAGACGGTTTAAAAGTCTTGCACCTCTTAAAAAATTATTCCATTGACGGATATCAAATTTAGCAACATTATCACGAATTTGTTTAATAACTGCATATAAAAATGTTCCTGTTCCAGTTGCGGGGTCAAGAATTGTAACTTTGCGATTTCCTAAACCATATTCTAAATCAAAGACTTGATCTAAAATATCATCAACAGCACGAACAATAAAATTAACTACAGGTTCAGGAGTATAATAAACTCCTCTACTTTTCCTTAATGAAGATTCATAAGCGGCTAAAAATGTTTCATAAAAGTGAATAACTGGGTCTTCCGTGCGAGTTTCTTGACCAAAATTTTCTAAAATATTGGTCATGTCTATTGTGTTAAATAAGTCTATTAAATTTTCGATTGATTTGTGAATTTTACTAACGCTATCAGTTCCTAAAACCAAATCAAATAACCCTTTCAAAAAAGGGATTCTATCAGTAATATAAATACTTGCGGTTGTGCGATTAAATGCAAATTGTCCAGGGTTTTGTGCATGACCAATTTTCGCAGTAAATAACCCATAAGCAATAGTTTGGGCATACATATCTGCAAATTTATCATTATCTATATCTAAAAGTAGTAATTTCTTAAATGTTGATTTTAATTGATTTAATTCTTCTGTAGTTGTTTCTATTTCTAAAGATGATTGAATTGCGTTTCTAATAGTTTTAGTATAAGCTGCCATTTCTTTAGCCAAATCATAATAGTTATTAATATCTTTGGCTTTTTGATTCAGAAATGACTGGAGTAATTCTGTAATAGGTCGTAAATCATTAACCAGAATAATTTCACCTTGTTCTAAATTAGCTAATTTAGCAGTTTTTTCACATTCTCCGTCTACATACCAATGAAATTCTAGATAATTAGTTAAAATCAAGTTGTAACCAATATTGGATTCCAAATAACGTTTGATTTGTGCAGTTTTTTGGATTTTACCTAAATCAATATGAATATCTTTAGCTTCTATATATCCCAAAATCCGATCATTTTTTCTGATAGTTAAATCAGGGATTCCCGCTTGGTTGCCTTTTTCTTCAATTCTGGCATTAACACCAATCATTAAACCCTCAATTAGATGTTTTAGGCTAGGGTAATGACTGCGTTCTCCACCACGTTTAATATTTTCTTGTAAGTCTTGGATATAGTTATTGAAATCAGACATAATCCCTGGAAATTATTTATTAATCTTCTTTTCATAATAGCATATAATCGTAATATATTTGTAGGTTGGGTTAAGCGACAGCGAAACCCAACAAAGTCCTGAAAATGTTGTAACCTACTTGTTTATTGGAAAACCCAAATGTGAATTTATGTTATGATCATGTTGGGTTTCCTGGGGTCAAACCAACCTACTTGTTTATCGGAAAACCCAAATGTGAATTTACATTATGATTATGTTGGGTTTCCTGGGGTCAACCCAACCTACTGTAAATCATTTCATTCTAAAATCTTGCAACAAAAAAGGCATAATTGCACCTGTAGTCAAACTAGCCACACCAATGGGAATACAGAGGGGAATTGACGCTTGTGCTAATAATACTAATATAACCGTACCAATACCACTAGCAATTATAATTTGACGCAGAAAATATATAGGGTCACGGAATAGTTTACCCTTGAAAAATAACTGAATAGAAAACCAAGTTAATGCTAACATATATGCTCCTAATGATTGGCTAATAAATTCAGGATAAATAACCCTAAAATTACCGCAGGAATTACCCCTGCTGGTGCAAATAAACTACCAATTATGGCTGCAAATTGGTATCCGATATCTTTACCCGCAAGGATAATTCCTCCTATTGCACCACCAATCATTGATAAAATCACAGCAATGATTAACCAAGTAAATCCTGTAGTGAGATTTAATTCTGTATTTAAACTATGCAGAAATTTGAGAAATACTGGATCATTTACTAATTCAAACATAGATATTCTCCTATTTAGGGGTTAATTTAATGAAAATGCTTGAATTTCCGCAGTTAAATCTTGGAGGGCTTTGGCTACTATTTCGGCTTGTTCTAATTGCTGATGTTCTGTAAATATTCGCCAAGCTTCTTGATAGTATTCTTCTGCTTTTAAGAGATTTTGGGGATTCCCTAATTCTGGTTTTTCGGGGTCGTCAGGTAAGTTGAAGAGAAGGTTAGCTTTGTTAGAAATTGTATTCGCATATTCTAACGGTGTATCTTGCAAATTACGCACTTTTAAAGCTTCGTTGTAAGCTAAAACAGCCCGTAAATTATTTTCGATAGGATGAGAACTTACTAAATATTGTAAAGCATTTCCTAAATTATTTTGCAACATTGCATACTCTCTAGGATGGTCAATTATGTTAATATGCTTGAGGGCAATTTCAAAAGACTGAACCGCTAAACCTTGACGCAAAGATTCCTGTGCCGACGACATGGGCATGGAAAGATAAGCGATCGCTATGTTATTATGTAAAATCGCATATTCCTGGGGGTAATTTTCCCAAGTAAACACCCGCAAAGCCTCATGATAAGCATGAATACTCTCAGTTATCTGGGCTAAATTATAGGGAACTAAAGATTGGAAAACTAACCCCAAATTCATTCGGAGGCGGGCTAATTTCGCTATTAGACTTGTGAATACGGCTTACGCCAGGCTACGCTCTCATTTGGAGGTGAAATACATGAGAAGGCAATAACATTAATGCTCTCTAATATAAAACAATTGGGTTATAAAAATCTAGAGTGAATTTACCAATAACAGGAGTTTCCTTTCTATCCTCAAATTCGTGATTTATCTAGCAGTTATCAAAATTGCCATAAAATTAAAACCACAACAAAAAACCCACTCATTAAGTGGGTCACGCATATTTAATTTTTGGAGATGTCTAATTACTAGAGTTTCAACTTAGGAAAATTACTCTGCCAATAAGATAATAAAGCCTGCCAAGCAGTTTCTAATTCAACATCACTAGTATCAGCCTTAGTTAACGAAAGTTGCCCCCAGATACAGCGACGGTCACGGAAAGTTTGTTTACCGTTCAATAGATTCAACCATTGAGAGGGATTTAGATAAGGACGATAAAAATGGGCAGTGAATTGAGATATTGTCACTGTACTTTTTCCCAGAGAATTAATGCAGGCCGTCAAATAGCGGTTTTGTTGATCAAAAAACTCTAAATGATCACCTTTGAGGTTCACTTTTTCAACGGGATTTATCAGCTTAGGTAAATTAGGTAGATAACTAAATTGCTGATAGTATTCTTTGACATCACCTAAGCTAGAAGGGACATAGTAAAAGTTAGCAGTTAAGCCCTGACCGGCTTTTTGGTAATGATAAATTTGTCCTAACAAGATATCCTTCGTCTTATCGGTTTCGATATCTGTGTTTAGTAGAGGACGATTATTCTCCTGGGCTAGTTGCTTTGACGATAAAGATAGAGGTTCACTAGCCATGAATTGCCAACCAGGGAGAGGAATTTGTGACGGAAAACGATAGACGGAGGTTTCACTCAAGCCCGCGCTGGGATGGATACAAAAATTAAATAAAATGATGATCAAACCGATACCTGTTAGTACAATTAACCAGGATACTGGCTGAGACTTTTGAGGGGGGGCTTTTGTCAGTGACGATGGAATTTGACTGGGTGATAGGAAAAGAATCACCGCCCCAAAGGATAGGAACGAAAGTAAAGCAAAAATATCACCACCTTGAGAACCATGCCAATAATTAAATGCAGGTTTATCTGTCACCACTAGTGCTATAATAACCAATCGGATCACGGACAAAATAACACTAATAAGCACTGAAAGAATAAAGGGCAAATAAATATTTTTCAGATAAGAGGGAAAAAGAATGGCCAGCACGAAAGAAAATTTTAATAGCATGATTAAAAGTGGTATCGCCGTGCATTCTGATAAAATATCAATTACCCCATTATTAACAGAAACAAGAGAGCCTTGAGTAGCGGAATTAAAGCCCAAGTACCATAAAAGATAAGAAGTAAGTTTGGCGGAGATTACCGTAATCCGAATCAGCATTCCCAATAATTTGACAAAGACGAAAATCAAGGGAAATATAGCAATTACTGCTAATTCTCGCTTAAATTGTTTAATTCCCTGAAATCCTGATGCTAATAAAGTCAAACCAATGGCACTAACTAAGGGGAGAAAGTACCAAAAAATAGAGATTTCTTGAACTGAAAAATTCGCATTGATGTAGGGAATAATAATTAAACAACAACCAACAAAATTAGCAGGAAACTGGCTGACGAAAGCAAGGTTATTCCGTCTCTCGTAAATGTGGAATATGACACTTGCATATAACAATAGTTGAAAGAACCAATCGTTAGCATTTTGTTCAACTCGCCAATAGAGTGTTAGGTGAGTTGAAGTTACTAACCCAAAAATAAATAGAATGAAGAAAGTATAATTCAGAAAATTAACTTCCCTAAACTTTTCTATTTTACCTGTCATTGCTAATATCGTTTTCAACATTCTAAATACAAGCCCGTCCTATTTGAAGCCAAACAATCACAAAGGTAACACCAATAATTAGGAGAGCAATCACTGTTCTCAAGCTACTTTTCCATCTATTCTTCCACTGCCCTCGCTGGTTTAGGGCTGCTTCTTGGGAGACTGTCTTTTTTGCACTGGCTAAGTTTTTTTGAATTGTATTTTTAAGCTGAGGAGTTGGTAAATTTAGGTCATCTGGACTCATGTTGATACTTTTAGCGAACAGCTTGATCTGTTCTGCGCTAACCCCTGAAGCAAGACGCTTTTCGATTTGGGTTATTTGTTCAACACGGTTATTTCTCTGTTCGGTGATTTGATCATTGACCACTTTTAGGACTCGTTGCGTATTTAATAAAGTCAGGGGAATTAAGGCAAAAAAGGCGATTCCCATGAGCAGAATCACCCAGCGGATAAATCTCAAAAAGACAATTTCTAGGAAGCGGATATCACCTTTATTGTCACGAAAGTAACGAGTAAAAATCAACCCTAAGCCAATCAAAAAAACCCAACTATGCTGAGTGAGGAGACTAATGGCATTGAGTTCCCATTCAGGGTTTTGGAGTTGAGGTGGGACAATCACATAGATAAAATCTATGAATGACATCATCACAATTCCATAGCCAATAATTGGTAATAGACCAGTCAAGTCACTAGTATTTGATAAAAGACCTTCCCAGTTAACTAGACCGAAAAATGCCCTGAAGTTCTTGACAGAAGAGAAAATAAAATAACCAATATTTTCTTTGATATCTCTAAAATTCATCGATCTTAATGTTCCTTTTCAATGCAAAGTTGATAATTACAACAGCTATCAGCGGTAAAGCCCTTTAAGTGCAAGGCTTTGTGATTAAAATTTGTACCTCATTTACCTACAATTTACTGGAATTTATCCTCATGACGGCTGAGATTTGAATTTTTACAAGATTACGAAAAATCCAGATGTGTAGGGGTTTAGCATTGCTAAATTCCTACCTCTATATCAGCAAACGATTCAGCTATCTTTAGTATAATCAAGGAAATTAAATAAAGGTAATAGCTCATAGCAATATAGTAAAATTACTTGACCAATCCTACCATATGATATTACTATCTTTTGGAAAATAATTTTTTCGACTGTAGCTTTCATTCAAGCTCGCTGCTCTCAAATTTACCTTGTTTTTCAGTTTCAAAGTCACTGAAACAGTCTAAGTGCAAGGCTTTGTGATTAAGATTTGTAACTCATTTACCTGCAATTTACTGGAATTTATCCTCATGACGGCTGAGATTTGAATTTTTACAAGATTAGGAAGAATCCAGATGTGTAGGGGTTTAGCATTGCTCATTGGTGTCAACTTAAGCTAAAAATAGCTTATTTGTTGGCTTCCACACCCGCCAGGGAATAAATTCCCTGTCTAATAGCTCAAGTCCGTTAAAACGGACTAATAAATTTTCCTAATATTTAGTCATCTTTAGATGACTTCCGCTATTAGACTGGGAATTCCTTCCCAGTCGGGCTATGGGTTTTACGTTAAGTTGACACTTATGAGCATTGCTAAATCCCTACTCTATATCAGCAAAGGATTCAGCTATCTTTAAGCTGTTACGCATTGACTTTTTTTGCCCGGAAGCCTTACGGCGAGGACTCTAGGCTACGAAATATCAGATCTAGCTGCGTAACGACTTAGTATAATCAAGAGGATTACATAAAGGTAATAGCTCATAGCAATACAGTAAAACTACTTGACTAATCATACTATTCTATAGTAGAATTTTTGCGGGGCTCGAAAAGTCCTTCAGAGCATATATCCCAACATTCCGCACAAGTTGAGTATTATTGTGAATTTGCAGAAAATTGCCCTTTTAACCGGACTTACTGTTGCCAGTGTACTAGGCAGTGGTGCTTTATCACCCGCCCATGCTATTTTGACCACATACGTGATCTCAAATGGTTCATTAAGTGATGGTGGCACACTATCCGGTAGCTTTAACTATGATCCGGTCACAAGTAGTTACAGTGCTTTCGATCTACTCGTGTCAGCCAGCACACAAAATAGTCAGCAATCCGCTATTACTTACACAATGAGTAACAGTACGGTACGAACCCCATATAGCTACACAACAGATATAAACTCTGTTCCTGTTATTGTTGGACCCTCTGCTGGTTTCGAGCTTTCATTAAATACAGCAACGCTTACAGGATTAGGAGTTTTGAATCGTCGTATTTCTTTGAATTTTGCTGGTCCATTAACTAGTGTTGCTGGTGCAATTACTGACATAAATCCGGGTCTTGTAAGTAATGCTCCTAACTTTGCTCCTTCGGGTGAGTTCTCCAACAGTAATTTTATCTCTCAACAACGGGGTGTTCTATCAGGTGCTTTTATTACCGCTCAACCAGTTCCCTGGGAAACAGACGCGCTGCCTTTAGTGGGTGCAACAATGGTATTTGGGGCTGGCGTTTTTGTCAAAAGAAAAATCGCCCAAGGGAAAATCAAGAACCTTAATTTTGAACCAGTTAAGTCTGAATAGCTTCTAGCCGTTTTGAGTATATACTCAAAACGGCTTGATTGTTTGATTCTAAACGTAGGGGTTTAGCACTGCTCATAGGTGTCAACTTAACGTAAAACCCATAACCCGCCTGGAAATGAATTCCCAGTCTCAAACCCCTACACATCTGGGTTCTTTGTCATTTGGGGTTCCTTTTAGGAACTACGGTCAGAAACGGTAAGTTCTACCGAGATTGCCTGTGGAGCGGAAAAACCTCTTAGAAGCCATTCTAAGAGGGTGTTTGAAAAGTTATGGTTGATGTATCAAATATTTTTTACCCCACCCAGTTCCCTCCCCTTTACAAGGGGAGGGAACTGGATTTTTATTGTTTCCCCCC